>OIZA01000015.1_pt1 | contig 131375 bp, 131 predicted proteins | sample 1588381 | NCBI WGS metagenome assembly OIZA01 (sample SAMN03283277) | human gut metagenome | biome: human-associated habitat; material: feces | host: Homo sapiens | place: Peru | collected 2012 | reverse complement strand
ATCGATCACATCGGGGCGGTGATCGTAACCAGATTACTGATTCAGAACGGGCTGTACGAAGCCATGGTGAATCAGGAGGCCTATAGTGCCTGGATGGGACAGCACGGCGGACTGTACGGAATTTATATGGCAATGCGGATCATTGGCAGATTTGCGTTTCCCATCTATTGCTTTTTATTGGTAGAAGGGTTCCAGAAGACCCACGATGTGAAAAAATATCTGGGAAGAATGTTTTTGTTTGCCTTGCTATCGGAGGTGCCCTTTGATCTGGCCCTCAGCGGAAAAGCATGGGATATGCAGTACCAGAACGTGTTTTTCACACTTTTCATCGGTCTGCTGGTGATCGCCGGACTCCGGCTGGTGGAAATGCGGCTGGCGGGCACGGAGGTCTGGAGGAAAGTGGTACGTGTGGGGCTGGATGCCGTGATTATTATTGCAGGCAGCGCACTGGCACTGATTCTCAAGACGGATTACAGCTTCAAGGGGATTCTGGCAATTACGGTGTTGTACCTGTTCCGCAGACGGAAAAAGGCGCAGGTATGGGCCGGTGTCATTGCCTTTTTATTGATGGACGGTCTGGAAATGATCGCGGCATTTTCTTTTATCCTGATCTGGTTCTACAACGGAACGAGAGGAAAACAGAATAAATATTTCTTCTACTTTTTCTATCCCGTGCATCTCCTGCTGTTGTGGCTGGTCTGCGTGGCCATGGGAATTGCGGGAATCCCGGCGATCTGATAGGGAAATGTTTTTCGGAAAAATGAGACAGTAGTGCGGAAACAGACAAAAATGACAGGGGAGAGTGGCTATGGAGAATCAGAACTTGGAAAATGACGGAAGGGAAGAACTGATCCGGGTGCAGGAATTGACGAAGACTTTTCAGCTGTCTGCAAAACAGCGGAAGCTGGAACATACGCAGGCGAGGACGAAAACGGCGGTGGATCACGTAAGCTTCCGTGTAAAGCGGGGAGAAGTCTTCGGACTGCTGGGACCCAACGGAGCGGGGAAGACCACGACACTTAGGATGCTGGCGACGCTGATTCGACCGGACAGCGGGGATGCTCTGTTAGGCGGCAGCAGTGTTGTGACACAGCCGGAGGCGGTAAGAGGCAAAATAGGATTTCTCACCAGTGAATTAAAGCTGGAGGAATTCTTTACACCGGATTATCTGTATGATTTTTTCTCCGAACTGTACGGGATCCCGGCGGAAAAAAGAGAAGCACGGAAGAAACTGTTGTTTGAACGATTCGGCATTCAGGGGTTTGCCCAGGTGAAGGTCAGGGATCTGTCTACCGGGATGAAACAGAAGGTATCACTGGTGATCGCCATGGTACAGGATCCGGAGATCATTATCTTCGATGAACCTACCAATGGACTGGACATTCTGACGGCGAAGGTGGTGACGGATTTCCTGCTGGATCTGAAGGAACAGGGCAAGACCATCATCGTATCCACCCACATTTTCAGTCTGGTGGAGAAAATCTGCGACCGGGTGGGTATTATTATGAATGGCCGGATGGCTGCCTGTGGGGATCTGCGGACGCTCTGCGGGGAGAAGAGTCTGGAGGATCGTTTTTTCGAGATCTACGAAGCGGTAAACGGGGAGGAAGCAGGCCATGACAAATAATACGATCACGGTAATGAAAAAAGAACTGGCCAGATTTTTCGGAGACAGAAGACTGGTGATCACCACCTTGCTGTTTCCGGGACTTATGATCTATGTGGTGTACAGCATCCTGGGAAGCGTCATGATGAAGAGCATACTTCCCGAGGAGACGTATGTGGCGAAGGCTTATGTGGTGGATATGCCGGAGTCGTTACGGGAAGAACTGCGGGAACTGCGGGTGGACTGGCAGCAGGCGGACAGAGAGCAGCTGACACAGATCAGACAGGAGATCCAGGACAAACAGGCGGACGGTCTGGTGGTATTTCCGGCGGATTTTGATGCGGCGGTGGAAAACTATCAGGTGCAAAGCGGGGAGCCGGCGCCCAATGTGGAGATCTACTACAATTCTACGGAGACGGAATCCTCTCATTTTTACAATGAGGTATCGGAGGTCCTGGAAGCGTATGAGACTTCCCTGGCCAATAAGCTGGACATCAATGCCGGAGATTCCGTGTATTATGACTGCGCGACCAGCAAGGATACCACAGGGCAGATGTTTTCCATGATGATGCCTCTTCTGCTTATGATGTTCCTGTTCAGCGGCTGCATGTCGGTGGCACCGGAGTCCATTGCCGGGGAAAAAGAGAGGGGTACCATAGCGACGTTACTGGTGACTCCCATGAAGAGAAGTTCACTGGCGCTGGGTAAGGTATTTTCCTTAAGCATCATAGCACTTCTGGCCGGGTGCTCCAGCTTTATCGGAACCTTTGCGGCATTGCCGAAAATGATGGGCGGGGAACTGACCGGTGTGGACTCTTCGGTGTATGTGCCGATGGATTTTGTGATGCTGCTTCTGATCATTCTGTCGACTGTAATGGTGCTGGTAGCGGTGATCGCTCTGGTTTCCGCTTTTGCAAAAAGTGTGAAGGAAGCGGCCACGACGGTATCTCCTTTTACCATTGTGGTGACGTTTATCGGCCTGAGCCCCATGCTCAGTCAGGGAAAAGAGGTTCCGCTGTACCGGTATCTGATCCCGGTGTATAACAGTGTGCAGTGCATGAACGGCATTTTCTCATTCACGTATCAGCCGGTGGAAATTCTGGTGACCGTGATCGTGAATCTGTGTGTGGCGGGAGTGCTGGTCTTCGGACTGACCAGAGCGTTCCAGAACGAGAAAGTGATGTTCGGGTAGTGCCGAAATTCATGCGCAGTACTTTATAATTATTGACTATAAGGCAGTTAGTGTGTACAATAATTCCATACGCGTTTATGCGGAAAATTGGAGGAAATGATACATGCAACTGCCTATTTTTGAGAAATACATTGATGAACTGATTGAGAAGAGTACTCTGGATGTCCCTGCATGGAACATTGAGAAGGCCAGAGAGGGGAAAGCTGCCGGATGGAATTACATCGACGGCTGTATGATCCTGGCACTTTTAGAGATCTACAGCGCCACCGGAGAGAAGAAGTATTACGAATTCGCAGATGCATTTATCGACCACAGAGTACAGGAAGACGGTACCATCACCAAGTATTCCGTGGAAGAATATAATATTGACAATGTTAATGCGGGTAAGACTCTGTTCGCATTGTATGCCTTAAATGGCAAGGAAAAATACCGTAAGGCCATCGACCTGATCTACAGTCAGGTGGCAACCCAGCCCCGTACCGAGGAGGGCAATTTCTGGCACAAGAAGATCTACCCCAATCAGGTATGGCTGGACGGCATGTACATGGGACAGCCTTTCTACATGGAGTATGAGACGAAATTCGATGACAAGAAGCACTACGATGACATTTTCCATCAGTTTGCCAATGTCGTAAAATACATGAGAGATCCCAAGACCGGATTGTATTATCACGGTTATGATGCTTCGAAAAAAGCTTTCTGGTGTGATAAGGAGACCGGACTTTCCCAGAATTTCTGGCTGAGAGCACTGGGCTGGTATTCCATGGCCCTGCTTGACACCCTGAGCAAATGTGAGCCGGGAGAAGGGTATCGGGCAGAGTATGACAACCTGAAGAAGGTATTCGTGGATCTGATCGATTCCATGTTAAAGTTCCAGGATGAGAGCGGTATGTGGTATCAGCTTCCCGCCCTGGGCGGCAAGGAGCCGAACTATTTGGAGACCAGCGGAAGTGCGATCATGGCTTACTCCCTGCTTAAGGGCGTGAGACTGGGATTTTTGCCGGAGTCTTACAGAGCCTATGGATTAAAGGCATTTCAGGGAATTTGTGACCGTTACCTAAAGGAGAAGGACGGACATTTGAGCCTCGGTGGTATCTGCCTCGTAGCAGGACTGGGACCGGAGGATAACCGTCGCCGTGACGGCAGCTTTGCATATTATATGTCCGAGCCTATCGTGGAAGACGATGCCAAGGGTGTGGGACCGTTATTATTGGCGTATACCGAGATGAGAAGACTGGATGACTAAATGAAGTCAGGCGGAATGATGAAGAATGATAACAGAAATGACAGAAGAACAGCCGGGGCTGGAGCTGCGAAAAGCGCCGGAAGCGTTGGAAGGGCAAAAGCACCGGCGGGCAAAGGAAACAGGGTGCCCGTAGGACAGGGCCGGGAAAAGACAGCCGCTAAAAGGAAGAGCGGCATCTGTCCGGTAGCCGACAAATGTGGCGGATGCAGCTGGATCAACCAGCCGTATGCGGAACAACTGAAAAAGAAAGAAAAGCAATTAGGGGAGCTATTGGCTCCCTTTTGCAAAATAGAGGGCGTGATCCCCATGGAGCATCCCGAAAATTACCGGAACAAGGTACATGCGGTATTCGGTGAGAATCGTTATCACGATGCTATCTCGGGGATCTATGAGCAGAAGAGCCACCGGATCGTTCCCGTGGACAGCTGTCTCATCGAGAATGCCAAAGCAGATGAGATTATCGTCTCCATAAGAGGGCTGTTGAAATCTTTTCATATCCGTCCTTACAATGAGGACACCGGATATGGATTGCTGCGCCATGTGCTGATCCGCACCGGCCATGTCACCGGACAGATCATGGTGGTACTGGTGCTGGCGTCTCCGATTCTGCCCTCCAAGAATAATTTCGTGAAAGCGCTTCTTAAGCTGCATCCGGAGATCACCACCGTGATCATCAATGTCAACAACCGCAATACCAGTATGGTACTGGGGGACAAGGAGCATGTAATCTACGGCAAAGGATATATCGAGGATGAATTGTGCGGAAAGCGTTTCCGCATCTCTCCCAGATCCTTCTATCAGGTGAATCCGGTACAGACCGAGATCCTCTACGGAAAGGCGCTGGAGTATGCCGGACTCACCGGCAAAGAGACCGTGGTGGATGCCTATTGCGGCACCGGAACCATCGGCATGATCGCCAGCGACAGGGCCGCCAAAGTCATCGGTGTGGAACTGAATGCTGACGCCGTGCGGGATGCCCGCAGCAATGCCAAGGCCAACCAGATCCGCAATATCCAGTTCTACCAGAACGATGCCGGAAAATTCCTCGTGGAAATGGCCGGACAGGGCGCGAAAGTCGACGTAGTCCTGATGGATCCCCCCAGAAGCGGCAGCACCGAAGAATTCATGAACTCCGTAGCCCAGATTGGCCCGGAAAAGATTGTCTACATCTCCTGCAATCCCGAGACACTGGTCAGGGATCTCAAGTATTTTAAGAAGAAGGGCTACCGCGTGGCGAAGGGCGTGGGGGTCGATATGTTCCCTTTCACCGAACACGTTGAGTGCGTGATAATGATGCAGTATTGTGGAAAAGAGAAGAAAAAGTAAGGTTTGACCACAAGATGTTGTGGTTTTAGGGCAAAAATTAGACCGAAAATTGGCTAGTTTTTGCCCGATTTTTTTGCCCAATTTTATAGATGCATAGGACTGGAAAAATGGTTTTGGGAGTGATTTGGAGAAAAACGAAAAGGAGGGAGTGGTAAGCAAAGTTAAAAATGAATATGGGCAGGGATGAACGCAAGGCGGTACTTATTTTAGAAATAGAATAGGTGCCGCCTTATTTTTTTGGAGGTGGAAATGTCAAAATTATTTTGTGTGAGTCCGGGACTTCGGGTGCTGGAAAGGCAGATGCAGCAGCCACCGGGGTACAGACCGAGAGGATATGGTATCTGTGTGATGGATGTGGACTGGAGGAGCAGGGGAAATTATTCTGAAATCGTTGACTGCGTGATCAGCAGAATGCAGATGGAGCATCTGAAGAAAAGGGTGGATGAAATTTTTTGTGAAGTGGATAAGGAACTGATATTCCGTAATCCAAAGCACAGAAATGATTTCTATTCCTTGCTGATGGGGAAGAGGGCAAAGACATTGCAGTATGCACCGGGATATGCTGCCGCAGTCTTTTTATTGTCTGCTGATGGAATTTTATGGGAGAAGGTCCGCAAAAATGTTCTGGATACCGGGATTTACTTTGACAGGGTAAGGCTTGGAGGCGTGACACTGGAGCAGTATATTCTGTTTCATGCGGCAAAGGATGTTTATAGCGGAACAAAGCATATCCGATTATCGGAACTGACAGACCGGGAACTGATACCCGATGAGATACTCAGGCTTATCGTAAATGCTTTTGTGATCGAGAAGTGCGGAGTGGAAATTGTAAAGCAGGAGGTGTGGAATGCGGATTAAGGTATTAAGCGGAGGAAGAAAAAATATCGAGTTGCCTTTGTCAGATGCGGAATTGAATTTCCAAATGAGGCGGATTGGCATTGAGGAAACGGTACCCATATGCAGGCTTGTGGAAGTGTCAGAGCAGGATAATCCCCTGCACAAATTTGAAGGTCAGACCGTAAACATGGATGAAGTCAATTTCTTTGCCAAGAGGATGAAAAGCATGACGGAATATGAAAGAAAAGTTCTGTCAGCGTATGCTGAGGATTATGGTGTGGCTACCATGCAGGATTTAATCAATCTGACATTCAGCATGAAAGGTCTTTCATTGCTTACAGATTTTTCAGATGCCAGACAGGTCGGGGAACGTCTTTACTTGGATGAATTCTTGGGAATATCAGAAGAAGAAAAAGCGCAGACCAACTTTATTGAGTTTGCGGAAAAAACCTTAAAGGAGAGCCGGGTGGAAGTCCTGCCCTATGGAGTTTTTGTAGAGCATGGCTTTGAAATGCAGGAAGTGTACAATGGAAAAACATTTCCGTCTTTCGTTGCATCGGATGAGACTGTGGCAATTGTCGAGTTACAGAACAAAGCCGGAGATACAGAGTATCTGTACCTGCCAACGGATATCAGTTCCATGAACAAGGTAAAGGAGCGGTTGCAGGTGCAGGATTATTGGGAGATGGAAGTAACCGGAATTGAAAACCTTCGTTTACCGGATATCCTTGTACCGATGCCGGAAAACATTGATTGTGTGGAAGCACTGACATTATTTAATGAGACATGTCAGGCGGTAAAACGTTTTGATGAAGTGCAGATGACGCAGCTTGCGATGGTGGTAGAATTTACCGGATTTAGTAGTTCTACTGAGGTGACAAGTATTGCAAGACTGCTTGGGGAATTTGAAGTGAATCCTTTCGTACACAATGATGAAGAGTATGGAAAGTACATGGTGGAAGAGTCCGGGTTATTTGATGTGGATGAGTTATTGCTCCCTCATATTAATTATGCAGCCTTTGCAGCGGATAAGAGACAGGGAACACTTGTGCAAAGTGGTTATGTAGAAAATGGTTTTGTGGGAGCCACCAGAGAACTTTCAGAGTACCAGCAGTATAATGGAGAGTTTGCTGATCCGTTAGAAATTGATGAAGACTGCTATGAAACATTTAAACTTTATAGTCCGCTGACAGGAAATTTATTTGAAGGTGGCTGTGAGCGGGGAAACTTATATCGTAGCGATCTGACACCGTATGCGGAGGAAATTGCAGAAACCATTGAAAATGAATATTGTGTCGGGGAAGAGCCAAGAGGTCTCATGCATTACTTTGATAGAAGTCTGGTGGTGGCGGCGAAAGTAATGTCTGCATATCCCAAGGTAGAGATTGTGGATGGCGAAGTTTATGGTGTGCTGGAATGTAAAGTCAGTGAAGCATTAACAGAGCATGATATTGAAGTGTTAAAGGAATATTGGACCGGACAGATGAGTGACGGATGGGGTGAAGGCTTTGAACAGCATCCAATTTTAGTAGAGGACGGAGAAATCTATGTCAGTTTTTGGAACAGCGAGAATTTCTGGAATGTTATGACCGAGGAGGAACTGATGGGAGGACAGGTTCAGGGAATGGATATGTGCTAATAAATATATTGAATCCGCCTAAAGAAAAGAATCAAGGAGATTGAGGAAGGAGAATCATGTTAAGAAGAGAAGAAGTAGAACGCATTAAGGAACAGTACCCGAAAGGTACGCCCATTCGTCTTTACAGCATGGAAGGGGAGCAGACAGTGCCGCCGGGGAGCCGGGGAGTTGTAGACCATGTGGATGACATCGGGCAAATCCATATGAAGTGGGAGAACGGAAGCTCCCTTGCATTAAATGTGGAAGAAGACCGCTTCGATATCATCACACAGCAGGATGAATTATGTGAAAAGAAAGAGCAGGAGTTTATTGACAAGATAAATGAAATCTTGGACAAGACAGATTTCCTGCTCTTAAATACGTCCTGTAATACGGAGAATACATCCTATGCTGCCGAGAAGCTCCTTGCCATGCATCAGGCATTCGAGGAAGTGTATGGAGAAGGGTATGTGGATGAAAGCTATGGTATGATTATGGTGCCTGCGGTGGTAAGAGGAAGGGAATCCGGCATACAGACCCTTGCGTTGGTAACACTGGACTTGGAATCATCCGGTGAGCATTGGGGTACTACATTCCTTACACCGGGAGGACCATTGGTGCAGGGACATGCAGAGCTTACGGAGGAGCAGAAGCGTGCCATCAGGGAATACTATATTCCCTACGATTATTGGTACACACCACTCGTTGAACGTGACCACCATGTGAACTTTACGGATATGCCGGAGACAGTTGCAGACATCCGCAGGCTGGTGGATGAATCCTTGGTGACAGGACAGGCACAGCAGATGGAGGGACCGAAATAAAGGAGAGGAGGACATAATTGAATAGCATTATCAGTTGGGTAGGCGGTAAGAAGGCACTCCGTGACCTGATATACCTGAGAATGCCGGGGCACTATGACCGCTACATAGAAGTATTTGGCGGAGGCGGATGGGTTTTATTTGGAAAGCCGCCTGATAAATGTATGGAGGTTTACAATGATTTCAATTCGAATCTTGCAAACCTCTTTTATTGTGTCAAGGAAAGACCGATGGCACTGCTTCGGGAATTGTCTTTCCTGCCGCTTAACTCCAGGGATGAGTTTGTGACACTCAGGAAATTCCTTACGATGGAAGAATTCAAAAGTGAGCATCTGGCAGAGGAACTGGAGATAGCAACTCATTTTCTGAAAGAGCCGGAGGCAGCGGAAATTTGTGACATCCTTATGGAACGAGCAGTAGTCGGGGATGTGAAAAGGGCGGCGGCCTTTTATAAGATTATCCGCTACAGCTATGGAAGTGGCTGTACCTCTTATGGGTGCCAGCCATTTGACATAAGGAAGACCTTTACTATTCTCTGGGAGGCAAACCGGAGGTTAAAAGATACCGTGATTGAAAATAAAGATTTTGAGGCACTCATCCGTCAGTATGACAGACCGAATGCCTTTTTTTATTGCGATCCACCGTATTTTGAAACCGAAGGGCATTATGAAGTGGTGTTCCGTAAAGAAGACCATGTAAGACTTAGGGATACGCTGGCAGGCATCGAGGGAAAATTCATGGTCTCCTACAATGACTGTGAGTACATCAGGGAATTGTATCAGGACTTTCAGATTGAAGCGGTAACACGAATCAACAATCTAGCACAGCGCTATGATAACGGAAGTGAGTTTCCGGAGGTGCTGATTGCCAACTATGACATGGAAGAAAGAAGAAAGAGCCTGCCGATGCAGATGAATCTGTTTGAAATGTTTGATGAGCAGAAGACTTCTGTGTGGCATGGCAGTAGCAGGAAGGAGGACGAAGATGGTTCAGTTAGTCGAGATAACAGGAGTGCTGAATGAAAAAGGCTGTATTGAAATTCCCATTGTATTGCTTGCACAGACAGGCATCTGTATCGGGGAGGAGGTAAATCTGATTTATCTTGCCGCAGGGGAGAAGGATTACCGTAATGAATCAAGGGAATTCATGTTGAAAAGAGCCGGGGAAAATCCATTGGAGGAGCTGCAGAGTGGGGAAACGGAGTTGAAACTGCCGCCACAGTTGCTTGCAGATGCACACATTCCCTTGGATGCAGACCTGGACATTGTCTGCTTGGATAGAAAAATTGTGATTCTGCCTACGGAGGATGTGGAGTCAGAGGATGTACCCAAAGAACTTCTGGATATCTGTGCAGAGCTTGGCATCCCCAGAGAAAAAGTAAACATTGTTTTGCGTATGACCGAGGAGGGGAGCGATGAAAAAGCCGGTGTATAAGCTGTTAGATGAAAAGGGCAGGGTACTGATACCTTTGGAAATGCGACAAAAAGCGGAGATGGAGAAAGGGGATATCTTAAAGGTTTCCATAAACTCCGGGAAGATTGTTATATCCAAGGTAGACATTTTAGAGGTAGGAAAGCAGGATGCAGAAGCTGTGGAGGCTTATGTCCATGCAGCCGTAAAGACCATGAGCCATGAAAAGCAGGTGGCACTTGCCGCGAGGATTTTGAAACTTGCACAGCAGGAGGGAGGAGCGGATTGCTAAAAAGTAAATACAAGGCCTTTGAAATTCAGGATGACAAGGTCAGTGAAACAGTGATGGATGGAAATCTGATTGCCATTGCAGATTTTATCAAAAACTGCAAGGAAGGGAGTATTATCACCATCCACACGTTAGATGGGAAACCATTTTTAATTGGAATGTCAAAATTATTCCTGTATTGTGAGGACAATGAGTTTCTGAACAATCAGTTGATACCGTATCTTCGAGGGATGTGAATGGAGAAGCAGTATGAAAAACATATATTTTCGTGATGGAATCCTTATCTACTATGGAAATCCGGCAGGTTATCTGTCAGAGGGGAAAGTAGTGCTGGATTCCATTTTTGATAAAGAAGAAATCATAGCTTTCCTGTCTGAGAAAGAAAAGCTGGCAGTGGAAATAAGGTCAGGAGTCTATGACCGTCTGTCAGAGGGTGGTGGGATGGAAATGACAGTGGAAGCATCCAAAGGAAGGAGGATAAGAATCTATCAGCTTGAACAGGACAGTCCGTTTATGATGCGGTTTATCAGTCTGGCAGAAAGGGAAAAGAGAGGCTTTGAAAAACCACAGCAAAAGGAGTATGCGCTTGTTTACGAGGGAGAGGTGGATACCTTCAGTCTGGAAGATGTCTGGGAGAAGTTTGGCAGAAGGGTGCCAAGGGATTTTGAAGGACATGCATTATCCATATCCGATGTAGTGGAATTTTCAGAGGAAGAGGTAAGCCGCTATTTTTATGTGGAGCCGAAAGGCTTTGCAGAAATAACATTTAAATTGGAATAGCCGTAAGGCGGAAGGGAAGAACATGGCAGGAAAAGGAACAAAAAACAATCAGCAGAATACCCAGGGCGATGCACAGACTGAACAGGCAGTGCAGACGAAGCCGCTTGATTTTGATGTACGCATCCACTCCATCAAACCAAATGAGTCCATAAAGGGTACCGCAAGTGTAAACATTAACGGTGCCTTTGCCATCAGGGGAGTCAAGATTATTGAGGGCAGCAATGGATTATTTGTATCCATGCCCAGCTACAAGGTAGGGAATGAGTATAAAGATATCTGTTTCCCTATTACACCGGAATGCAGAAAGCAGTTAAATGATGCAGTCCTTGGTGCCTATGAACAGGCGCTTACCCAGAGTCAGAACAGTATGGCAAAGCATCATGAAATGCAGCAGGCACCGGAAGGTCAGGCAATGGACATGACCGGTATGTAAGAAACCCAAATAACAAAAATAAAATGAAATTACATGGAGGAAAAATCAATGAGAAAGATGATGAACAAGGTAGCAGGAAACATGAAGGTAACCGTGGCAAAGGCGGCAATGCTGTTAAAGGATAAGAAGGGAGAAAACTATGTGGATACCGCAGTTAAGATTTTGATTGCGGTGGTAATCGGTGCCCTTTTGCTTGCCGGTTTGTATGCCCTCTTCGGTGATGTGGTAATGCCTACCCTTACCAGAAGAATTCAGGAAATGTTTAACTACGCCGGTTAATACCAGAGAAAGAAGGAGGAAGAGAGTATGCCCAGAAATGCAGCTACACAGGAAAATACAAATAACACAGAGAATATGGAACAGCAGGTACCCTTTAAGGTAACCATCACAGAGCATAACCCGGAGAGAGGTGTGCTTGCCAATGCAGATGTAAATGTGGCAGGCATTATGACGATCCGCAATGTGAAGATTAAGCAGGATGACTATGGTCTTACCGTGACAATGCCCCGAACCAAGATGCCCCACACAGAGCAGTATAAGGATTCCGTGTATTTTGCAGATAAGTCCATGAAACAGCAGTTTGACATGGCAGTAGAAACAGCTTATCAGGAGAGTGTTCTCACACCGGTGCTTGATCAGGATGAGCCGGAAGAGGGCATGGAGCAGGAAGAATCCGCCGGCATGAGCATGGGAATGTAGCAGGTGGAAGGGATGATAAGGCTTACCCTATTTTTTCTCGTTCTGTCTTTGGCAGCAGTCTCTGATATCCGAAAGCGGATGATTCCGGACTGGATGCCGCTACTTATCGCCGGGGTAAGCCTGCTTCCACCGGAGCCTGTTTATCTGACAGGACTTCTTGTGGCATTACCGCTGCTCATTGCAGGAATCACTGTAGGAGGTATTGGAGGAGGCGATATCAAACTGGCAGGAGCCTGCGGATTGGTGTTTGGGTTTGAACGGACCCTTGCAGGACTTCTTATGGCACTGAGTCTTCTGTTACTGTTTCATGTAGTAAGGCAGTGCATAAGGAAAATAAGAAAACTAAATTGTGTAGCAGAGAAGGAACAGGCATATCCGCTTGTTCCTTTCCTGCTTGTCGGGATGGTTATAAGTGTCTTTATGTTTTTGTAAAATGGCATTTCTAAAACCCTGCAAAAACTTTTTACTTTCTATTGATAATATTTCGGTATGCCGATATAATAGATAGAGAGGAGGAAGAGGAAATGGTAGAAAGGTTATTAAAGAAACAGAACATGACAAAATACCGACTTGCAGTAGAAGCAGGTATTCCTCACGCTACACTGAATGATATATGCAGTGGAAAAACCAGACTGGAAAAATGCAGTGCAGAAACGGTATATAAATTAGCAAAGGTATTGGGCGTTTCCATGGAGATGCTGACAGTTGCAGCAATACAGAATGCAGAAAGGGAACGTGCCTACGAGTATGGCCTGCCGGAATATCTGCAGCACGATTTAGATGCCTACAAGGAAGGTCTGAAAACTAAGTCCGATTTATTGGATTGCCTGTGGGGAGAACTGTACGGAAGCATTAACATAGCAGAGATTAATGATGGAGCAATTACACGGGAACATGCAGGATTTTTGCGAAACAAGTATCTTTTCGGAGGAAAACATGACAGGAACGATTGATTTTACAAACTGCAAGAAGATTTTAGGAAGAGCATACAATGGTGCTAACGGAAAGAAGATTGCAGTGGAATATAACGGAAGAGAGTATATGCTTAAGTTTCCACCGTCCGGTGCTGCGAAGCCGACAGAGCTGTCCTATACGAACAGTTGTATCAGCGAGCATATAGCAAGCAGTATTTTTAACATGGTTGGCATCAAGGCACAGGAAACCCTGCTTGGAACCTATGAAGTAAGCGGGAAAGTGAAGGTAGTATGTGCATGCCGGGACTTTACTGAGAAAGGATATCGGTTGTTTGACTTTTGCTCCATAAAAAATACCATTCTGGATTCCGAATCCGGAGGAAGCGGAACAGAACTGGCAGACATTATGGATACCATAGAAAAACAGCAGTATGTGGAACCGTCCCTTTTGATGCAGCACTTCTTTAATGTCTTTGTGGTAGATGCCCTGCTTGGAAATTTTGATAGGCACAATGGAAACTGGGGCTTTTTGTATGATGATTCTACAAAGGAGGCAAGCCTTGCTCCGGTTTATGACTGCGGAAGCTGTCTGTTACCACAGGCAGACGAGAGGATTATGGAACAGGCACTGGCAAATGAGGATGTGTTGAATGCCAGAATATATCAATTCCCAACATCAGCAATTAAGTTAGACGGAAGAAAAATCAATTACTATGATTTTCTTATGTCGGCAGAGGAGCCGGAATGCAATGCCGCAATACAAAGAATGGTTCCGAAAATTAACTTGGAGCAGATAAAAGGGTTTATTGAGGAAGTACCCTTTATTACCGAGTTGCAGAAAACCTTTTATAAGAGGTATATAACTGCAAGGTTCGAACAGATTTTAAAGCCTGCATATGACATGGTAATGTCAGAAAAGCAGGAGTTGTCCGAACCGAATATGACAATGTAATAGATGAACTTAGAGGACACCGTAAAAAATGCGGTGTCTTTTTTGTGAAGAATTGGAGGTAATCATGAAAAAAATGTTAGTAGTAGCCGGTGTGCTGGCAGTTATCACTGGTGTAGTGGCTGCAGTATGTAAGAACCGCAAGAAATATACAAAGGTAAGAACAAATTATTAGGAGGAATCGCAAAATGAAATTATTTAAGAATCGAACCGTGCTGGGGATTTTCTGTATTGCAGTGTCCCTGATTATCTGCTTTGCCATTACACCCCTTGTCAATGCAGGCTTATCCAAGAAGGTTACCATTGTCCGTTTCAATAGGCAGGTAAATGAGGGCGAAGAGATTACAAGAAGTATGTTGGACGAGGTAGAGGTAGGAAATCATAACCTGCCGGAAAACGTGATAAGAAATATTGCAGATGTGGAGGGAAAATATCTGACTGCAACTGTGTATGCAGGAGATTATATTCTTACGGATAAGATTTCCGATGAACCTGCCGCAGAGAACAAATATCTTTACAGCTTAAATGGGGAAAAGCAGGCCATGTCAATTACCATCAATACCTTTGCGGAAGGCTTGTCCGGCAAGTTAAAGAGTGGGGATATCGTATCCGTCATTGCACCGGATTACCTTGGCAGTGGAGAAACCATAATCCCTGTGGAACTCAAATACGTGGAGGTTATCGCGGTGACTGCCAAGTCCGGCTATGATGCCAACACCGGGGAAAAGTTGTCAGAGGAAGACGAAAAGGAACTGCCGTCTACCGTAACCATTCTGGTAAGACAGGAGCAGAGTAAACTCCTTGCCAGACTGGAAGCCGAGGGAGAAATCCATTTATCCTTAGTGTTCCGTGGAGATGCAGACAAAGCTTCGGAATTTATCAAGGCACAGGATCAGGTACTGGATGAAATCAAAGCAGCAGAAGAGGAAGCATTACAGGAAGAGGGTGCGACTGAAGAAGACGGTCAGCCTGTTATGAATGCAGACGGTCAGGAAACCACAGAGGAAGAAACAACTACAGATGGGGAGGAATAGAACGTGAACTTTAAACAGAACTCTCTGTTTACGAGAAATACAGGATTTGATGAGGAACAGGCAGATGTGCAGGGTGGAGTGCTTGCTGTATGGGGGAGTCCATCCTCCGGCAAGACAACGGTTTCCGTAAAGCTGGCAGATTATCTTGCCAGAAAAAAGAAAAATGTGCTGTTAATTTTTGCGGACATGACCACACCGCCCCTGCCCTGCATCTGTGCAGCCGGGGACTTGGAAGGAGAAAAGTCTCTGGGGAGCATCCTTGCTGCCACTCATGTAACAGAAAACCTGATTAAGAAAAACTGTATGTTCTACAGAAAGAATGATTACTTAAGTATGGTGGGGATGTTAAAAGGGGAGAATGTGTTCACTTATCCGCCTTATGACCAGACACAGGCAGCGGAGTTGATTGAGCAGGCAAGAGAGGTGGTTCCTTTTGTCATTATTGACTGCGGAAGCACCATTGCTTCGGATGTGTTGTCGGCGGTGGCACTGATGGAAGCGGATACGGTCTTAAGACTGGTAAACTGTGATTTAAAATCCATCAGTTATCTGTCCTCACAGTTGCCACTGCTTCGTGACAACAAATGGGATGCGGACAAGCAGCTTAAGGTGGCATCCAATGTAAAACAGCAGGAGGCCAGCAGTCACGTGGAACAGGTGCTTGGCTCCGTTTCCTTTCAGATTCCCCACAGCAGGGAAGTAGAAACACAGTATCTGGAGGGAGATATGTTGGCAGAACTTGGACTGAAGGAGAGCCGGGCATTTAGAAAAGAGATAGAGAAAATCAGCAAGGAGGTGTTCGGTGTATGATGGGAAATAACCAGAACTTATTTTTTTCCCCGGAGGAAAAAGGCAGGGCATTCTCCGATGTGTTAAAGGAAGTGCAGGAGTATATCTCCAGCAAGTATTCCACCCTCATGGTGGAAGGCGGGAACGATGAGGTAAAACAGCAGGTCAAGAGATACATCTCAAAGTACATAGCAGATTACCGCATCACTGTCAAAGGCAAAACAAGGGAAGAGCTAATCGATGACCTTTATACGGAAATGGCAGAGTTTTCTTTTTTAACCAAGTACATCTTCGGAACAGGCATTGAGGAAATCGACATCAACTCATGGAAGGATATTGAGGTGCAGTACAGTGATGGCAGATGTGAGAAAATGGAGGAACACTTTGAATCACCGGAGCATGCCATCAACGTGATTCGAAGAATGCTCCATGTGTCCGGCATGGTGCTTGACAATGCATCCCCGGCAGTCCTTGGGCATTTAAGTAAAAATATCCGTATTGCGGTGTTAAAGACTCCTCTTGTGGATGAGGATGTGGGTATTGCAGCTTCCATCCGAATCGTAAATCCACAGAGCCTCAAAAAGAGTGACTTTGTGGATGGAGGAACTGCTACCGATGAAATGTTAGATTTTCTGGCAGAATGTCTGCGTTATGGAATCAGTATCTGTGTGGCAGGTGCCACCAGCTCCGGCAAAACAACTCTGGCAGGGTGGCTCCTTACTACCATTCCCGATAACAAGCGTATCTTTACCATTGAGAACGGAAGCAGGGAGCTGGCTCTTGTTAGGGAGAAGGATGGAAAGGTAACCAACAGTGTCATCCATACCCTGACCAGATTCAGCGAAAATGAAAAGCAGAACATCGATCAGGATATGCTCCTTGATATGGCCCTGCGTTTCAACCCGGAGATTATCTGTGTGGGAGAGATGAGAAGCTCGGAAGCATACACCGCACAGGAGTCTGCAAGAACCGGGCATACAGTGCTTACCACCATTCACAGTAACAGTTGTGAATCTACCTACAGCCGAATGAGAACCCTGTGTAAGAGAAAATACGATATGGATGATGAGGTGCTGATGGATTTGGTAACGGAGGCATTCCCCATCGTGGTATTTACCAAGCAGCTTGAGAACAAGAAAAGAAGGCTCATGGAAATCATGGAGTGTGAAATCACACCCGATGGAAAGAGACATTTTAATTCCCTGTTCCGTTATGAGATTACGGAAAACCGGGTGGAAGGAGATAAATTCATCATCAATGGAACCCATAAAAAGGTGTGCGGTATTTCAGAGAGCCTGAAAAAAAGGTTCCTTGAAAACGGAATGCCTAGGGAAGTGCTAAATAAAATTACGGGAGGAGGTGCAAGCGTATGCTGACAATGCAGGTAATGGCCTGTATGGGTATCATCATAGGCTTATTTTTATTGCTGGGCATTAATCTTACGGATTTTACCGGTAATATTTTTAAGAGGCTGTTGGACGGACCCAAAGGTATCCGAGAGGAGATTTTAGAGCAGACGCAGAGAAAGAAAAAGTCCTTCTTACGAAGAGAAGTGGAAGAGATACAGAGTATCCTAAAGGCTACCGACAGGGAAAATACCTTCCCGTTTTTATGTACGGTATCATTGGTTTTGTTTGCTGTTGGTGCCGCTGGGGCAGCCATGCTTGGGAATTTCTTTCTGGTACCCGTCGCAGCGGTAGGGTTTATGTTCCTTCCCTTCTGGTACATTAAGCTGACTGCGTCCCATTTCAAAAAGGATGTGTCGGCAGAACTGGAAACAGCACTGTCCATCATTACCACCGCATATCTAAGAAGTGAGGATATCCTGACTTCTGTGGAAGAGAATCTGGAATATTTAAATCCGCCGGTAAAGAACATCTTTCAGGATTTTGTGTCAAGAATCCGTCTGATTAATCCTGACTTGGAGGCGGCCTTGGATGAACTGCGTGCAAGGATAGCGGATGATGTGTTTAAGGAATGGGTGGATGCCTTAAAAGCCTGCCTGTATGACAGATCGCTAAAAACAACACTGACACCGATTGTGGCCAAACTGTCCGACATGCGTATTGTGAATGCAGAACTGGAATATATGGTTATGGAGCCGAGGAAAGAGTTTATCACAATGGTAGTGCTGGTTGTAGGTAACATTCCACTTTTATATTTCTTAAATAAGGATTGGTACCATACGTTGATGCACACGGTAGTGGGGCAGATAATGCTCAGCATTGCAGGCATTATTATTTTTGTATCCACAGCCCATGTAATCAGACTGACAAAACCGATAGAATACAGGTCGTAGAAAGGAGACAGTATGAATCTGATATTATTTTGTGTGTTTTTGACCTTTTCTATAGGTCTCTTTCTGCTGCTTGCAGGACTATTACGTCTGCCGACCTTAAAGACCAGCAGGGTAATGATGGATACAGGTAAGGAAGGAAAACAGTTATCCAAGACCTTGGATGCCTTTTATATGGATGGAGCCGTGAAGATTGCGAAGTACATCCGTATGAATGATTACAAGAAAAACCGGATGGCAAATGTGCTTCGAGCCTCCGGGCTTGGCATGACACCGGAAGTCTATACTGCATACGCATATTTAAAAGCCGGAAGTGTCTTTTTGCTCATTATTCCGGCACTGCATGTGTTTCCGCTGGCTGCTTTATTTGTAATTCTCTTGGGAATCATGATTTATTACAAGGAAATCCAGAAGGCAGATGAAATGCTGAAAGAAAAAAGGGAGCAGATAGAGGAAGAGTTATACCGCTTTGTATCTACTATCACGCAGGAACTGAAAAACAGCAGGGATGTGCTTTCCATGCTGGAGCATTACAAGGAAAATGCCGGGGCAGCCTTCAGAAAAGAACTGGATATTGTGTGTGCGGATATGCGCTCCAGCAGTTATGAGGCAGCTTTAACCCGTTTTGAGGCAAGGCTCAATTCCCCACAGTTATCGGATGTGGTCAGAGGTCTCATCGGTGTGTTAAGAGGAGATGACGGAGCCGTGTACTTCCAGATGTTAACCCATGATTTTAAGCAGACGGAGCTTCAGAGACTGAAAGCGAAGGCAGCCAAGATACCACCCAAAATAAGAGTGTATTCTTTTGCCATGCTGATGTGTTTTCTGGCAACCTACTTCGCCATCATCATCTATGAAATCATCAGGTCTATGGGAACCTTGTTCTAGCAGGAGGTATAAATGAGACAGATAAGAAAAATATTGCGTGATAAGAGGGGAGAGGGGTACATTGATGTGGCAGTCATGGTGCTGTGTGTCATGTTAGTGATTGCACTTGGCGTAAGGTTATTCCCCATCTTTATCACCAAAATGCAGGTAGACAATTTTGCAGATGAACTGGCAAGAGAGGCTGAGATCAGCGGAAGGGTAGGAAGCGAGACTTCGAACAGGCAGAGAGTCTTGGAGGAAAGAACAGGAATCCACCCGACTGTGCAGTGGTCAAGAACCGGGAATCTGCAATTAAATGAAGAGGTAACGGTTACCGTTACCATACAAAAGGACTTAGGGTTGTTTGGAAACTTTGGTTCGTTTCCGATAACCATCCGGGCAAGAGCCTCCGGAAAGAGTGAGGTGTACTGGAAATGAGGAAGTTAAGAAAAAAGACTGCCGCCCTATTAAAAGACCGGAAAGGAAATATGATGCCGCTTGTGGTGGCCGTAACCATCTGCATGCTGATTATTATCCTTGGAGTTGCAGAATACATGCGCCTTGTGATTACCGCTGCAGGTATCAAGGATGCAATGGAGTCTGCCGTCATATCCACAGTTAATGACAATTATAACGAGGTTTACCATAGTGTCAGGGAAGGATATGCCGCAGGCTATGAGCCGGATGGGGAATCGTTTTCTCCCTCGGTGGATTATGGGGATATTTACAGCAGAATGTGTTTTTTACTCGGACTGGAAGAGGACGGGACGGGATATGTTCGAATCAATAACGGAGGAGAGATGGAGTACTGTTTGAGCAATCTTTGTGTGTATATACACAATAATGCTCTCGGTGCAGGAGGCGGCCCCTATTATGCAGATGCCTCCATCAGACTGGAGGTGCCGGTAAGATTTGCCGGAAAGATCATCACCAATATGTCAATAAATCTAAAGGTTCGGGCAGCCTATACAGAGAAATTTTAGTAAGATGTTACAGATATCGTGCAACCTATTACATTTTGATAGACTTCTGCAAAGTTGTATGGTAGGTTGGGGATTGACAAAAAGAAATTTAAAAACTACATACAGGAGGGATTGCTATGAAAGATAGTACAAAGAAAAGACTTATCATCGCAGGACTCGTAGCAGTGAGCGTATTATTGATTTTCGGAATCAGCAGGGTGCTTTACAAGGAACCGGTGCAGGAGTTACCTAAAGAGAGTAAACCTACAGAAGAGGTTGAGCTTATGGTGGATACGGAAGAAACCGGGCAGGTGCAGAAAGAAACGGAAAGCACAGAGGAAACAAAGGAGTTAATCATCGAAACAGAAACAGAGAATGGCGTGGAGAGCGGAAAGCAGGAAATCCAGCAAACGCCTGAAAAAACGGAAGATGAAAAGCCGGAGGAGCCGCCTGCCTTAACAGAGGATGCGGATACTACAAAGCCGGATACACCACCAGAGTATGAGGAGCCGGAAGGGACGAAACCGCTTGTGGATGATACTCCGAAAACCGGAGATACCAAAGATGGTATGATTTACATTGAAGGATTTGGATGGGTTGTAGATAACGGTGGCGGTGGAAGCGGTACCGTGGCAGACGATATGTATGAGAATGGAAATAAGGTAGGTATCATGGATTAGGGATACCAAGAAAGAGGCACAGCAAAAAACGCTGTGCTTTTTTCATGCAGAAATTTTTTTGCAACAGCAGGTGATTTTCTGCATTTAGAAGGGAGGCAACATGAAAAGATTTAAGTTATTAGTCTTGACCTTTTTGTTAATCCTATCTACACTCTCACCCATGACAGTGCATGCCGAAGGCAATGGAAACATTAACAATGGCGGTGGAGGATTAGGAGAAGGTACGGACACAAACTTCTGGAATACCGGAGATGAAGGAGTCAGAGTCACAGTGGTTAGTGCCAGTGACGGAAGTGCAGTAAGTGCGTCCATAGACCTGACAAACAAACAACCGAACGATATTAGAGTACAGTTTGGAAAGGTCTGTAAAAGTCAGTACCGGAGTGGAACAGTATTAACACCGGATACAGGAAGTTACAGTTATATCAATCCTACCCAGTCTCTGCCCAAAATTATTACCACATCCTCCGGCAGTGCAAGTCTAGCCGCTATCAAAAGTTATTTTACAGATGAGCAGGTCATACGAAGTATCGCAGGATATGTGGGGATGAACTATGATACGTTGATAGGTGGGGACTATAAGTTGTTATTGGAACCTATTGCGTATGTGACGTTTGAAGGAGTACGAACTGCATTCACCGCTACAGAAGCAGCAATGTATAACCAGGTCAGAGGTGGTATGTTAAGAAAGAAGCTGACGTCTCTGACGCATAAAAATCTGCCCCTCGCCATGTTTTTGGAAACCTCAGACCTGGGATATCCGGCTTGGGGTGGCGGTAAGAACCAGAAGGTCTCAGATGATGAGATTATCGGTTCATTAGGACTTGGTATTGTAAGGTTTAATGAGGTGGTAACACCGGAAGTGATTGCGGCAGATTATGAGTACCGGGTAGACACGGATGTGGTAACAACCGTCACCATAAGTGGAGGGCAGAGCGATCCCGACCATCCGGTAAGTGTAACGTTTAGTATCCTTGGAAGGAACTACACGGTAAACAATGTGTATTATCCGGAGGACGGACAGCAGCTTGTGTGGGTGAAATGGCATACACCGTCTACGGAACAGTATATCACCATAAACGTGAGTGTCAGCGGAGGAGGCAGTGCAAGTAAGGGAACGATTACTGCCAACATCGTAGACCTTGATAGGAATCCACCGCCCAATCCGGTAGCGGATGACAGAAATGATTCCTACAATGCAGGCAATGCCATTATTCCTGCAAATCCGCAGAAGACAAGTGCGTCATGGAGTGTATGGAGGCCTTGGTGGAAAGAAAAATGGGTATGGCATAGTGATTGGAAATGGAAAACAGGTTCCCATACGGAAGAGTGTAAGGAAGACTGTGAAAGCAGTCATGGATATTGGGAAGATGAGGGAGAGTACGTGGACGAAGGCTGGTGGGAGTTTAGCTTGGACAGATATTCGGCATCCCTATCAGCAACAATGGATCTTACTACGGATGCCAAATCCCCTACTGCAACAGCTACCACTATCAAGAGTGGCTATGGTGTGAACATCAGTGTAAATGCCAGTGTATCCACAGGCCAGTCCTCGGCAACCACACAACCGCAGACAGCAGTCAGTTATTTCCCGGAGTTTTATTATAAGACCTATTGGAGATTGCTAGACAGAACAAGAAGCGGGTACCATGCAGGGTTTGAGTTTCGGAATAACCATTATTCCACCTATAACCGAAGAACACATTTCACTCCTGTGTGGATGCCGAATGGTACCTATACGGTCTACACATACTTACTGGACTGCTGGACACCGGATGGAATGCTCAGTGTGAATCTGACAGACTCCGTACAGATATCGGGAGATTTATGGGATGACTGGCACATAGCACCACAAAGGGCAAGGTAACGGTATGGCGTATGAAAGAATCGACGGACCAAAAGGACTGCTCTATCACTACACAAAAAGGGAGAACGTAGAGCCTATTTTACAGGATGGGAGGATAAGAAAATTTAAGGATAGAGAATGCTGGTTCTGCACTTCCTTGGAGGATGCCTTAAGACTAATGGAGTTAACGGTCATGGAAGAAGGAAAACTTTACTATGATGCAAACGGACTTCCAAGGAGATATCCAAAGTTTGTACCGGAAGAATATGTGGTGTTGGAGTTATCCCCAAGATACCAGAATGGGGATTGGGTGATATGGAATCAGGAGTTCCCTGGCGGAGCGCCGGAGGAAATTCGGAAACTTGGAGAAGAATTCAGCCATCTGAAGATAGGATTCAGAGGAGATTTAAGGTTCTATGAGAACCCCAATATCTATGAGGTAGCAGAGCTTTTTCAGGAGCAGACGCAGACACCTCAGATAACAATGTAACTAAAAACAAGTGGAAAAGGACTGCTTACGGGCAGTATTTTTCTGTACCGAAAGGAGAAAGGAAGAGAAATGAAGAAAAAGAAATGGTTAGTGATGGTAATGCTGGTACTTGTGTGTTCCCTTATGTTTGGCACTACGGTATGTGCAGCCGGAACAGGAGATGTGGCAGGAGCTATTGAGGGGACATGGAAGGATGCCTCCGCGCAGATTAAGACGGTGGTAAACAAGGTTGTATTCCCTGCGATTGATTTGATCCTTGCAGTATTCTTTTTTGCAAAGCTGGGAACCGCATATTTTGATTACCGAAAGCACGGACAGTTTGAATGGGCAGCTCCGGCAATTCTGTTTGCCTGTCTGGTCTTTACCCTGACCGCACCTGCCTATATCTGGACAATTCTTGGAATGTAGGAAAGGGAAAACTGCCCAAAAAAGAGGGCTATCCATAGACATTTATCAAGAAGACGGGTATAATTATAGTGAGAGGAGGAATGCAGAATGGAAGTAAAAACATATACGATTGATGAAATAAAAAATATCGTAACACCTATTGCGGAGAAATATCAGATTGCACAGGTATATCTGTTCGGTTCCTTTGCCAGAGGAGATTTTGATGAACAGAGTGACATAGACATCCGTATTGAAAAAGGGAACCTGAAAGGAATGTTTGCCTTATGCGGTTTTTATACGGAAGTGTCGGATGCATTAGGACGAAAAGTAGATGTACTGACTACAGGAAGTCTGTCAGATGAATTTCTTGAGAGTATAAAGAAGGATGAGGTGATGCTATATGCAGGGCAGTAGAAATATAGATATCTTAATGCATATCAGAGATTATTGCGCAGAAATCAATTATACAATGGATACGTTTGGAAGGGATTATGATATCTTCGTTTCCAACTCTATTTACCAGAATGCGGTAGCGCTTTGTGTATTGCAGATAGGAGAACTGACAACACATTTTACGGATGAATTTAAGAGTGCATATAACAAAGTACCTTGGAATCAGATAAAAGCATTAAGAAATGTGGTGGCTCATAACTATGGTAAAATTGATAAGGAAACGCTATGGGAAACCTTGTTAAATGATATCCCGGACTTAAACGATTACTGCTGTCAGATTATTACAGAGCATCAGGCTTTGGAGCAGGAATGCAATGAAAGCCAGACAATGAACCTTTCCTGATGCTATAAAACAAAATAAAATACATTATTAAAAACTATCCGCTTTATCAGGCAGGATAGTTTTTTTATGTCCAAAATGAGGTAAGCGGAAATGAATTTTTTTGAATCGGAACTGAAAAAGATTATGGGAGACAGTGCCATTTTAAAAGACCAGAAATATGTAGGTCGTATGTGCTATGGAACCATTGGCGGAGATTTAAGAGCCAGAGTGGAGTTTGTAACCCTTGGAGTCAGTGACCATTATGCAGGCATAAAGGCATCTGTTATCAACAGAAAAGAAGGAGTGGTAGATAGTATTCTTCTTCAATTTTCGGATATCTGGGGAAAACAGAAGGTAAGCAATCCTAATTTTAAGGAGGGAGTCAATCCCCATATCTGGACAGATAGTGGAAAAAGCGATTGGTATGTGTTCCGTCCGGGTGCGGCAGAGTACCAGAAGGTTGCAGACACTTTAGAAAATTATATGTCTGTATTTCAGGATATGGTAATGGCGCAGGCAGAACAGGACTGTACCATACAGATGGGTACATAGGGAGCAATAAACAGGAAGGAGGCAAGCTATGTTTATATTTGATTTTGTGGCCGAGACTATCCTGGACCAGATACTTGACTGGATATATGGGAAAATCATAGGGTTTCTAAATGATTTCTTTGTGATGATGAATAACATGGGAGTGGAACTGTTTGAGTTGCCTTGGGTAAACGCAGTTACCACTTTTTTTAGTTACCTTGGCTGGGCACTGTTTGGTGTCGGACTTGTGGTAGGAGCCTTTGAGTGTGCCATTGAGTATCAGGGAGGCAGGGGAAGCATAAAAGACACTGCCATGAATTATATCAAAGGTTTTATGGCGGTAAGTCTGTTCACGGTAGTACCGGTCAACCTGTACTCGCTGTGTGTATCCCTGCAAGGAACGTTCGGTTCGGCGATTACGGGCATTACCAATGCAGAAAGCATTGGTCTGACAGCACAGCAGGTGTTAATGTCTGCATCTTTTCCGGGAATCGGAAATCCCATTCTGATGACTTTTTGTGCAGTCATGATGGGTTATGCAGTAATCAAAGTGTTCTTTGCCAACTTAAAAAGAGGTGGAATCCTCTTAATCCAGATAGCGGTTGGAAGCCTTTATATGTTCTCTGTTCCCAGAGGATACATAGATGGATTTATCCAGTGGTGCAAGCAGGTCATTGGCATCTGTATCACTGCGTTTTTGCAGTCCACTATCTTAACCGCAGGACTTATGGTATTTAAAGACCATCCATTGTTAGGTTTAGGACTCATGTTATCCAGCACAGAGGTGCCTCGTATTGCAGGACAGTTCGGATTGGATACCAGCACCAAGACCAACATCATGAGCAGTGTGTATGCAGCCCAGACCGCCATCAATATGACCAGAACGGTCGTGAAGGCAGTGGCAGCATAAGGTGGTGCTATGACAGAGTTGAAATTAGGAAGTCTGTTTGATGGGATAGGCGGATTTCCGCTGGCAGCTACCATGAATGATATCCGTCCCGTGTGGGCAAGCGAGATAGAACCCTTTCCGATGGCGGTGACAGCATACCGCTTTCCGCAGATGAAGCATATGGGGGATATTACGAAACTGCATGGGGCAAATCTGCCGGTGGTAGATGTGATAGCAGGAGGCTCCCCCTGTCAGGATTTATCCGTGGCGGGCAAGAGAGAGGGGCTTGCAGGGGAGAGGTCCGGCTTATTCATGGAACAGGTACGGATTGTAAAAGAAATGAGAAAACAGGACAGAAGGAGGATGAGAAACCATAGAAGACGGACAGATGAGTTTATTCGACCTCGGTATATGCTCTGGGAAAACGTGCCGGGAGCCTTCTCCAGTGGAGAAACACACGGAGCCGACTTCCACACAGTCCTCGAAGAGGTCTGCCGCATCAAAGAGGCAGACGTATCTATACCTGGACCGCCGGGAGGGGCATGGACTCCTGCCGGGCTTATTATGGGAGAAGGATTCTCTGTTGCTTGGAGAGTATTGGACGCTCAATTTTGGGGTGTCCCCCAGAGAAGAAATCGCATCTTCCTTGTCGCAGATTTTGGAGGACACAGTGCCGGTGAAATACTATTTGAGTCCGACAGCGTGTGGAGGAATTATCAGAAGAAGCGAGAAGAGAGGAAAGGTGTTGCCTGCTATTTTAAAACAGGCACTGCTGATGCAGGCAGGGCAAGTCCCAGAAAAGACTATGTAATCTGCCTGTTAGATCAGGGCGGAGAGCGGATGGATGTGCATGAAAATAAGAGCGGAACCCTGCTTGCACACGGACGTTCCAATCCGCCCATTATCATGGCAACCAGTCAGGGGAATGTGGAAATCGGAATCGGGTACTGTCCGACCATTACCGCAGCGGCAGGCATGGCAGGAAATAACCAGCCGATACTGTTTGACAATCACGGACCAGACACCCGGTATACCGGTCCTGTGGAGGTTGCCCAGACCATTACATCAGCACTAGGTACAGGAGGAAACAATACACCCCTTGCCGTTAATAAAGAACCATTCTGCATTGCCGGAAACATTATAAACCGGAAGGAAAAGAATGGTGGAAACGGATGTGGGTACCAGCAGGGCATCAGTTATACCCTGACCACAGAAGACAGGCATTGTGTGTTTGCTCCGGAAAATGAGCGAAAACCATACCAAGAGGTCATAGGAAGTCTGTGTGCCGGGGATGAGAAGATGATCAGTAACCAATATGTGGACCAAGGCAAATGCATTGTAGATATGAGCAGTCTGGTACGAAGACTTATACCATTGGAGTGCGAAAGGCTGATGGGATTTCCGGATTACTGGACGGACATACCAAGGGCAAGTGACAGTGCAAGATACAGAGCGCTGGGGAACAGTGTGGCGGTGCCATGCGTAGATTTTATTCTATGCGGCATCGCCATGTACTTATCAAAAATGGGAGAGGAGGAAGAGGATGTATATCTATCCCGATAACTTGAAGGCAAAGGCAACCATGTGGCTGTGGGGATTAAAGGACTTAGCCATTGTCGGAATCATTATTTTATTCTCTGTGTTTGCGTTCGCCTATGCAGGGGTGTGGTTCCCGTTAGTCATCGCAGGAGCCTATGCCTTTCTGACCATACAGGTGGAGGATACGACCATTATGGATTTTATCCGGTATGCCTGTGCTTATTTTTTCATGGATCAGCAGCAATATGAATGGAGGTACACACCGGATGAGTAAAAAGAACATGGAATCCACCAGAGAACTGATGGGAACCAGAGAAGTGACGGATTACAGTATCCGAACATACAGGAATGAGGAGCTGGTTTACTTTTTAATCCAGCCCAGCAACATTTCCGTGCTGTCGGAGGAGAGTCTGTCAGCCAGAATTTATGGACTGATGACGGTGCTTAAGGGCATCACGGAAATCGAAATGATGTGCTTAAATTCCAGAGAGAATTTTGAGGACAACAAAAGATATCTGAAGAAGCGGATGGAGGAAGAAACCAATCCTGTGGTAAGAAAACTGCTGGAAAAGGATGCAAATTACTTAGACCGCATGCAGGTACAGATGGCAACAGCAAGGGAGTTTCTGCTGATCATCAGGCTTCGTGAAAAGAAGGAAAATGAAATTTTTTCCTACTTAAACCGCATTGAAAAGATGCTGGCAGAGCAGGGATTTACATCCAAGAGGGCAGAGGAAGAGGATATCAAAAGAATCCTTGCAGTGTATTTTGAGCAGAATGTGACAACCGAAAAATTCGAGGAATTTGACGGAGAAAGGTGGATTATTTTAAATGAATAAAAACAGAAAGAAAAACAGGGAAACAGAATCCACAGCAGAGGCAAAGCTGAAAGGGTTTCTGGATATGATTGCCCCGTCAGTCATCCAGTTTTATACGGATCACTATATCTGTGGAAATACCTACCGGAGTGTCTGGGCACTCCGTGAATACCCGACAGCCACGGATGAACAGGCGATTTTAAGACACCTTGGGGAAAAGGATGGTGTTACCTTAAGAATCTACACCAGACAGGTGACACCGGCAGAGGAGAAAAAGATCATCAGCAATGCGGCCAACAAGAACCGCATGAAACAGGGGAACACAGAGAACTTACAGGAAACGGTTACCGCAGCAAGCAACTTACAGGATGTGACGGCCATCATTTCCACCATGCACAGGAATCGGGAGCCGCTTTTACACACCGCTGTGTTTCTTGAACTGTCTGCACCGGATATGGAAAAGCTGAAACTGCTGCAGACGGAGGTGTTGACAGAATTAATCCGCTCCAAGTTAAATGTGGACAAGCTCCTGCTGCGCCAGAAGCAGGGCTTTCTGTGTGTCCACCCGGCAGGAAGAAATGTGTTCCGTGAGCAGTTTGAACGGGCACTCCCTGCCTCCAGTGTAGCAAATCTGTTCCCTTTTAACTATTCCGGCAAGACAGATAAGAATGGCTTTTATATCGGCAGGGATAAGTTTGGAAGCAATGTCATTGTGGACTTTAACCAGAGAGCCGATGACAAGACCAATGCCAATATCCTGATCCTTGGAAACTCCGGACAGGGAAAGTCCTATCTGTTAAAGCTGATACTGACCATTTTAAGGGAATCCGGTATGAAGGTCATCTGCCTTGATCCGGAGCATGAATACATCGACCTTACCAATAATCTGGGCGGATGCTTTGTGGATCTGATGAGCGGAGAATATATCATCAACGTGCTGGAGCCAAAGACTTGGGATGAGAACGGAAGCCCGGAGGACACGGATGCACCATATACGTTCCGCTGTTCCTCCAGATTAAGCCAGCACATCTCTTTCTTAAAGGACTTTTTTGGTACCTACAAGAATTTCACGGACAGCCAGATTGATACCATTGAAATCATGTTAGGAAAGCTGTATGAGAAGTGGAATATCCGGGATGATACGGACTTTAGTAAGCTGACACCGGAAGATTACCCCATCCTTTCAGATCTTTATGATCTGATGGAAGAGGAATACAGGCACTACGATGCCAAAAAGAAAGAACTGTATACCGCAGAATTATTGCAGGAAATCTGTTTAGGACTTCACTCCATGTGTAAAGGAGCGGAGTCCAAATTTTTTAACGGACATACCAACATCACGGACAGCAGCTTCCTGACATTCGGTGTCAAAGGACTGCTGCAGGCAAGCAGAAATGTGAAGGATGCCATGTTGTTTAACATTCTTTCCTACATGTCCAATGAACTGCTTACCAATGGACATACTGCCGCCAGCATCGATGAGTTTTATCTGTTCTTGACCAACCTGACAGCGGTGGAATATATCCGCAACTTCATGAAACGTGTCCGTAAAAAGGAAAGTGCAGTCATTCTCGCCAGCCAGAATCTGGAGGACTTTAATATTGACGGTATCAGAGAATATACAAAACCGCTGTTTTCCATTCCGACACATGCCTTTTTATTCAATGCCGGAAATATCGATGCCAGATTTTACATCGATACTTTGCAGCTTGAGAAGAGTGAGTACAACCTGATCCGTTATCCCCAGAGAGGTGTGTGTCTCTATAAGTGCGGCAACGAAAGGTATAACCTGATGGTTCATGCACCGGAATATAAGGAGAAGCTGTTTGGTAATGCAGGAGGCCGCTAAGCGGGAATGCCGATGGATTTACGGGAGCAGAAATTCGGGATTGAAATAGAACTGACCGGTCTTACCAGAAAAAGGGCGGCAGAGGTAATTGGAAAGTATCTGGGGCAGGAACCCCATTACGATGGCGGCTATTATGAGGAATACAGTGTCAGGGACGGACAGGGAAGAAAGTGGAAAGTCATGTATGACTCCAGTATTGTTGCAGTGAAAAAGGGAGGCGGTTCTGCCGGGGATGAGTACAAGGTGGAATTTGTATCCCCCATCTGTGAGTATGCAGATATCCCAACGATTCAGGAACTGGTACGGCAGTTAAGACACGCAGGAGCCATAGCCGGGGAAAATGCCGGTATCCATGTTCATGTGAATGCAGCACCCTATACGGCAAGAACACTCCGCAACATTACAAACATCATGTACTGCAAGGAGGATCTGATTTATAAAGCATTGCAGGTAGATGTGGAGAGGGAACACAGATACTGCAAAAAAGTGGAGGAAAGTTTTTTGCAGGAACTGAACCAGAAAAAACCAAAGTCCATAGATGAAGTCAGCAACATCTGGTACCAGGGAAGGGATGGCAGAAACAGGCATTACCATGAGAGCAGATACCACTGTCTGAACCTGCACAGTGTGTTCCAGAAGGGAACCATTGAGTTTAGGCTCTTTAATTCCACTACCCACGCAGGAAAAATCAAGACCTATATACAGCTCTGCCTTGCCATCTCTGCACAGGCGTTAAACCAGAGCAGTGCCAGCCGTATCAAGACAACCAGCACCAACGAGAAATATACCTTCCGCACATGGCTTCTCCGTCTGGGAATGATCGGGGATGAGTTTAAGACCGCCCGTAAGTTTCTTTTGGAGAACCTTGAAGGCGGGATTGCATGGAAGGACCCGGAACAGGCAGAGAGACAAAAGGAGAGACTTAGAGCAAAAAAGGAAAAAGAAGAAGCAAATCAGACAGCGGAGGCAGAGAACCTTCAGTTAGAAGAAGGTGCGGAAGAAGAGTCACAGGGAATGCATATGACCATGTAAACAATTAGAGATTTTAAGAAAGGCAGAGAGAAATGGAAAAGAGAAAGAAATATATCGCTTACGGCTCCAATCTGAATCTGGAGCAGATGGCAAGAAGATGTCCCACGGCAAAGGTAATCGGAGCGGGAGAAATCAGGGATCATGAGTTACTGTTCCGGGGATATCGGGAGTCGGCAGTGGCAACGGTGGAACCAAAGAAGGGAGCCAGCGTTCCTGTTCTTATCTGGGAGATTGGACCGGAGGATGAAAGAAATCTGGATATTTACGAAGGGCATCCGAGGCTTTATGGCAAGGTGAATCTGGAAGTGCAGATGGAAAATGGCTCAGAATCCATCATGGCTTATACCATGAATGAAGGACATGAAATCGGAATCCCATCGGTACATTATCTGGAAACCATCACAACCGGATATCTGGAGGCAGGCTTTGATGTCAACCGTCTGCTGGAGAGTGTATCCCATTGTAAGGAACTGGCAGAAAGAGAACCTGTTTGTGAGGGAATGGAGGAGAACCCATGGAACCAGCAACTGCTGCAATGATTGCCAAAGCTGCCATCGCAGTGGGTACCAATAAGAAGGTCTGGACAGGAATCGCTTCCGTGATTGCCGCGTTGTGTCTGCCGTTTATCCTGATTATTGTGTGCATCTTGAGCATTGCATCCGGCGGGGCAGATCATAACCGGTCTGCGGTCCGTCTGGCATTTGAAGGAGGAACCATCCCTTCCGGCATGCCTGCTGATTACCGGGAATACATCGGACAGATGCAGGAAAGCTTCGGGGAACTGGATACGGTTCTTGGCGAAATCGACAATATGACAGAAGGAGAGCTTACAGACCGCTATCTGGTCAAAGCCGTGTTCTATTCTCTGTATTTCGGCGCCGACAGGGTCCGGCTGGAAGCTTCTGATTACCAGCGGTTTGCGGAGTGCTTTGTGAATTATGAGGAACGCACCAAAACAATAGAAAACCCGGATGGCAGTGAGAGTGAAGAAACCTATGTGGTGGCAGTGGCGGTCACGGATAAGGTGGAGCTGTTTGAAAAGATCAGCACTGACTATGGAACGTCCCTCACGTATGAGCAGCAGTCTAATGCTGTGAATGTGTGGTATCTGGCAAAATACAATACCACCGCACCACAGGAAGGAGATGCTTTTGAGGACTGGTCGGGCTGGAGTGTGTCCGGGGAAGTCACTTATTATGACCTGCCTGCAAGCGAGGTTGGAGGAAAGGTAGTAGAGCTTGCCATGTCAAGGCTGGGACATCCCTATTCACAGACCTATCGCGGAAAGGGCAATTATACGGATTGCAGCTATCTGACCATGTGGTGTTACAGACATGCAGGCATCACCATACCCGGAACTGCGGCAGAGCAGGGAAGGTACATGGTGGAACATGACCTTACGATTGCAAAGGAGGATTTGCAGCCGGGGGACCTTGTGTTCTGGAGCCATAAACCAAACGGGAGATTTATGAACATTACCCATGTGGGTATTTATGCAGGAAATGGAATGGTGGTGGATGCATCCTATTCCAAGGGAAAAGTAGTACATCGGAATTTATTTGACAGTGATAAACAGGTGCTGTATGGCAGACCACAGTAGTTTTTGTGATGCCAGGGGCATCTGTTTTGTTTTACAGGAGAAACTTTCTCCTGCGGAAAGGAGGAAAGAGAAATGGCAGAGAGAGAAATCAAGATCGGGTTTCCCGAAGCAAAAATGGAGGCACTGGAGTTTTTCTTAAAGGAGAATGATACCACTGTAGAGAAGGTGTTAAGGGAGCATCTGGATAAGACCTATGAGAAAAGTGTGCCCCAGCAGGTCAGAAAATTTGTGGAAAGCAAGATGACTCCCCAGACGGAGGAGCCTGCCCAGAATGAAGCCGGAAATGCAAGACATGGCAGAGGACAGGGAAGAAGAAGCACCAGACAGCAGACCGCAAGAGAGACTGTTTCGGAGCAGGAAAATAACGGAGCAGAACAGGCTGCGGAGCAGGAAACACAGGAACCGGAACAGGAGCAGACTGGCGGTATGTCCATGAGTATGTAGAGAACAGGAGGTAAGAGACTTATGAATTATGAAGGCTTTAAACAATATGTGGCAGACCATATCAAAGAGTTTTTGCCACAGGATTATAGTGTGCATGAGATCAGTATCACGAAACAGAGAAAGAACAATGACGTGGTTTGGGATGCACTTTCCATTAAGGGAGACAGCAATATTGTACCTGTCATTTATCTGGAACCATACTATCAGGCCTATACAGATGGAGCCAGGATGGATGACATTTTACAGAAAATAGCAGACATGTACATGAAGAGTATGGAGCAGGTAAGTGAATTTCCTATCGAAAGTTTTCAGTATGATAGTGTAAAGAACAGCATTTTTGTTGTGGTACAGAATGCCGGGATGAATCAGGAATTGCTGGAGAAGGTACCGCATGAACTGAGGGAGGATCTGGCTCTTCTTTACAGAGTCAATATGGAGCTTCCCAATGGAGAAAAGGGAAGTGTATTAATTCATAATAACCATTTGGAAATGTGGGGAATCGATGAAAAAACATTAAAGGAAGTGGCATGGGACAATATGCATAACTATTTTCCGCCGGAGTTTGCTTCCTTGGGCAAAGTATTACGTTCCCTTGGTTATAATGAAATACCGGAAGGTGCAGAACTTATTGAGATGTATGTCCTCACTAATAAGGATAAACACTATGGCGCTGCTTATATGTTTGACAAGGAAGTCATGAGCAGGATAGCAGAAGAGATGGGTGGGGACATTGTGGTTTTACCATCCTCTATCCATGAAAGTATTTTGTTAAAGAAGGAAAAAGATACAGATTTTGATACACTGCGTGAAATGGTAAAAGAGGTGAACCGCGCACAGCTTCTTCCGACTGAAATTTTATCAGATGAAGTATATCAGTACAGCAGAGATACGCAGACCTTATCCCGTGTGGTGGCGGTATCGCAGGAAGAAATTCCAATGCCGGATAAGGTAAGTATGGAAGAGATGCATGACTACGGGTACACGTGGGATGGCATGCTTCCGCTTACGAAGGAAAGGGCATTAGAACTGCTGGATACAGAACTGGTATTACATAAGCTGTACAATGACGGAGCCGAAGCCACATTGGATAGCAGGAATGAAATCCTTTCTCATGATGGTCTGTTTGGTGTAGAAAGAGATTCGTGGATGGAGTATTTGAATGCCCAGAGTCAGATTGAAACCAATGGGATGATACAGGAAATGTGATACAGCAGGATGTCTTTCCGTGCTGTGTTTGGCAGAAAAAATATAATAATTATTTGGAAATACGGAGGTAGATGAACATGAAACAGGCAGTGGTGACCATCAAGTATGAAGAGGAAAAGCTGAATGCGATCAAGCAGTATATGGGTAAAAAGGATGCAGACTTTGAGTCTGAATTGAACGAAGTGCTGGGAAAAATGTATGAAAAATATGTTCCCCAGGCCGTGAGAGAATACATCGACAGCAGGGGAGATGTTCCGGCAGCCATCAAGAAAAGCAATAAAAATACTGCGAGAGGCACTGGAGCATCTGCCGGAATGCCTGCGCAGAATGAGTAAAAGCAGAGGAGTGGCGGTTGGAAAGCAGGGAGAAGGAAAAGCAAATCTCCCCCTGTGACCGTCCGTGAGCCGATTTGTGCCCTTGTTTTACAAAAGTGGATAAAGTGACCGACCAGCACTTGTTCTGCCCTGTGTGAGCCGATTTGGAGAAACATAACTGAAACATCCGGGAATGGCAGCTTTTGTGAGCGTGGGAAAGCCTAAAAACCGGGGAAATTAGGGCTGTAAATATAGGGTCGAAAATAGTGCAGGTTAAAGGGTTTATGCCGCCAGAGGGCGGCATAAACCGTCAAACACCCACCGGCAGAGCCGTTGGGCAGTTCTACGGATGGCATAACTTTTTTGGAAATTTTGAGAAAGTGATGTCAGTTTTTTTATTTTATCAGGGATTGAAAGGCAGAGAAACAAGAAATTTTTATGCCATTCAATAAATCTGTATACAGAATAAGCCAGTAAGGGCAGGAAAACAGTGGAAAGGAGAAAGATAGCCTCATGAGATAAGGTGCGCACCGCTATCGGTATGAGGCTATAAAGGTATTAGAATTATTTGCAGGAACCAGAAGCATCGGAAAGGCTTTTGAGAAAAGAGGTCATGAAGTATTCAGTGTGGAGTGGTCGAGGGATTTTGAAAACATCAATTTATATGAAGATATCAGTAAGGTGACAGCTGATGACATCAGGAGTCTCTTTGGCACACCGGATGTGATATGGGCAAGTCCTGACTGCACCACGTTCAGCATTGCGGCAATCAGTCATCACAGAAGAAAGAATCCTGCTACAGGGAGTCTGGAACCAATCAGTGAGTATGCAAAATTCTGTGACAGAGTGGATCGGCATGTGCTGAAACTTATTGAAGAGCTGCAACCGAGGTATTATTTTATCGAAAATCCAAGAGGCGGCATGAGGAAGATGGAGTGGATGAGAAGTCTGCCGAGATATACGGTAACGTATTGCCAGTATGGTGACAACCGTATGAAACCAACTGATATTTGGACAAATCATCCTGCCCCTGATTTTTTACCAATGTGCCACAATGGGGATTCCTGTCATGTGGCAGCTCCGAGAGGAAGCAAGACGGGAACACAGGGGTTAAAGGGTTCAAGAGAACGGAGCGTGATACCACAGAAGTTGTGTGAGCATATTGTGGATATTTGTGAAATGTAAGCAGGAGAGGAGATGGAAGGAAATGGAGAGCGGAAAAGTCAGAAAAGCATTTTACATTGAGGAGGATATACTGGAACAGGTTGATTCCCTGCTCCAGCAGGCGGATGTGAGATCAAGAAATGAATTTGTAAATCAGGCACTGAGGTTTTATATCGGTTACCTGACCTCAGAAAAAATAGAAAATTATATGCTCTCAACCATCTCCTCTGTCATGCACTCTACAGTCAAGGACAGTGAGAACCGGATGGCGAGAGCCATGTACAAGCTGGCGGTGGAAACCTCCAAGCTGTCCCATGTGATTGCTTACAGTCATGGAGTGGATGAGGAGACGCTCCGTAAGCTGCAGGCAAAGTGTGCGGAGGAAGTAAAGAGGATTAATGGGGCGGTACAATTTGAATATGCTTATAAATATCAGAGAACAGAGTTTGAAGATAACGAACAGTAATTTTCGTGGTATAATAAAACATGGTTGGAAAATTATAGTAATTATGTGTACGAGGAGATAATGTTATGATAGATACTAAAGAATATAGTGGAAGGAACGATTTAAGTTCCCTAGATGTGCATAAACTTATTATTTTAGTTGGTGCAGGGGTTTCTATTGCTCCGCCTACAAAATTACCTTCCGGTAAAGCGTTGACAGAATACTATTTGGAAAGTTGTATTGGAAAAGAATTGACAAATGAAATACTACAGCGCTGGAAAAAACTTAATGATATTATATATAAATCAAATGGATTTCAAAACTCATTAATTAGGCTGGAATTTATTATTGGATGCATCAATGAAATTGATATAGAATTTAGATATGTTCCATTTATAGCTGGTTTTCAACAGTTTGTAAATGTTAATTCAAATATAAATCATATCTATTTAGGGGAGCTTTTAAAAAGGGGATGTAAAATTATAACACCTAATTTTGATTGTAGTATAGAAAAGGTATTCAATAGTTTTTGTACAACAGTAAGATTAGGAATACCGGCAAATGATGTAAAGGGCGGTACTATTTATCATTATCATGGGATTGGAACACAATATAAGCAATTGGGGGCTACAATAAGTGAAATAAAAAAAGGACTGCGAAAGGAATTTGGGAATCAATTAAAAGAATGGTTTAAGCAGGGATATTCTATTGTTTCAGTTGGATTTAGTTGTAGCGATTACTTTGATATGACACCTTTTTTTGAATCCTTAGCTGAAGACACTTATGCTGGAACTGCAATATTTTTTCAACATGGGAATGTAGTGGAAAAAGAAGTCGAAAATAAAATTGCCAAATTTTATAGAGGATTTAAAGATAGAAAAATAATATATGGAGATACTTCAACCTTTTTATCTGATTTATGCAAGTATTTTGGAGGGAGTGATTGTGTATGTAAAATAAATATAGAAGAGGATTGGAAAGTAGAATTTGAACGTATTATAAAAACAGAAAAGAGAGAGAATCTATTTTATCTAATTAAGTTATTGAATCAAAGTGGCATAAATTTATCAAAAGATGTTTTTGAATATCCAAATAAACCAGATTTAATACGAAAATTTAATGATATGAATGAGTTATTAGAATATGCAATGGAACAATTGAAGGGCATTGATGTAAAAACTTATGCAGATAATCTCGAAGATAGAAGCAAAAGTATATTTTCGGATATTATTGATATGTGCAGGAGAAATAATTACGCAAGTGACAATTTTCGTAGAATAGAATCGGCTTATCGTATTGTAACGCAGAGCAGTGGTGTAAGAAAAGAAGCAAAGCAAATACAATATAATGAATTGGTAGAACACATTAAAAAGAGTGAATTAGTTCCAGAGAATTTTATTACCGTATATGTTTATGCATTTAATAGAATTGCAAAGGAACAGATAAAAAATATCTTTAGCCAAAATGTTATAACAACTTGCGATGCAAAAATTATTGAGTTATATGAATGTGCTGTTAAAATGTTACAACTTCCTTTTCATGAATATGAGTATATAAGTTATTATATATCTATTTCAAAAATTTATAATGTCTTATGCATTATGCTGGAAAAAGAAAATGATATTGATAAGGAAGAGAATTTTCTGATAAACATTGCATTGGAGATATGCGGATTAAGTTTGGTTGTTAAAATATATTTTAATACTATTTTACAATATATAATGTTATTTATCGTAAAAAGGGAGTGGTTATATTTTGAAAAGGCAAAGGAAAAAATGTCAATCGTTAAGGAATGTATTGAGACAGCGGAAAATTATGAGTTAATGCTTGTATGGGAAGAAAAGAGAAGAATAATGCAGGCAATAGAAAAAGAGTTCAGATGTTATGGCAGGTTTAGTTACAATGAATTGATGAAATTAATAATATAAAGGTGCAGGAGGTAACATGCCCAAACTAATCTTACGCTGCAACTACTTAAAAAACGCCCCTCCGGAACATTTATTAAATTACATCAATTACATCGGAACCCGTGAGGGCGTGGAGAAAACAGACGGCACCACCGCCTTACTGCCTGCGACCGCCAGACAGAAAGACCTGATTGCAGACATCCTTTCAAGGATAGAGGATGCTGACCGGATGCATGAGTATTACGACTATCTTAGGAAACCCACAAGGGAGAATGCCTCCGAATTTATCACGCAGGCGCTGGAGAACAACCTCGATATCATCGCCAAGAAGAAAAATTATATCGATTACCTTGCCAACAGGCCGGGAGTGGAGAAGACAGGCACTCACGGTCTGTTTTCTAGTGAAGGGGAGCCGGTGGTGCTGTCCCGTGTGGCAGAGGAGGTAGCGAACCATCCGGGCGTGGTGTGGACCAATGTCATCAGCCTGCGGAGAGAGGACGCGGAAAGGCTTGGCTATGACAGTGCCGCACAGTGGCAGGCATTACTGAGAAGCAGGGTGGAGCTTTTGTGTGAGAATTATAAGATTGACAGCAGGAACCTGAAATGGTATGCGGCATTTCACAATGAGTCCCATCATCCCCATGTGCATCTGGTGGTGTACTCCGCCAATCCATCAGAAGGGTATCTGACGAAGAAAGGCATCGAAACCATGCGGTCCGTCTATGCCCATGACATCTTCCGGCAGGAGTTCATGAGCATTTATGAAAGAAAAACAGAATACCGGGAACAGTTAAAGGAGCAGGCAAACACAAGTCTGCTTTTTTTATTGCAGCAGATGCAGACGGGTATCTGCCATAATGAAAAAATCGCAGAGCAGATGCAGCTTTTGTCAAGGCGGCTGAAGAACACAGGGGGAAAGAAGGTCTATGGCTACCTAAAGTCGGATGTGAAAGCAATCGTAAACAGTATCGTGGATGAACTGGCGAAGGAGGAGCGGGTGGCAGTGTGCTACCAGGCATGGCTCCAGTGCAGGGATGAAATCCTGCATTATTACAAGGACACTGTCCCGAAACCGCCCCCACTGTCAGAACAGAAGGAATTAAAGAGCATAAAAAACATGGTCATCCGGGAGGCGGTCCGGTTTGGGGACGGGTATCTCTATACAGAGGAAGAAGGGCTCTCGGAGACAGAGGAGGAGTATGGGGAGCAGACAGAGCAGGCGGAGCTTCAGGCAATGGAGCAGGTACTGGACGAAAGCCAAAGTTCCCAGCCGGATGAAATACAGACAGACCAGCCAGAGGAAAATTTTCAATCCGGCAAAGCACATTCCCCGGAGCGGACCGGCAGCGGATTTTATGCCGCATGGACGGACATCTACAAGGAAGCAAGGGGCTATCTGTATGGTACACAGGAAGCGGAGCCTGACGCAGAGGCGGCCTATGAAATCATGAAGGAGGAAGCGGAGAATGGAAACGCCTATGCCATGCATGACATGGGAAAAATCTATGCACAGGGAATCTTTGTGGAGCCGGATAAGGAAATGGCACAGGAGTGGTATGGAAAAGCGCTGGCTGCCATGCTTTCTGTGGAAGAGGAAAAAGCAGATACCTATCTGGAATACCGTATCGGGAAGATGTATCAGTATGGTCTGGGAACAGCGGAAGATCTGTCAGAGGCTGTGAAGTGGTTTTCACTGGCGGCAGAGCAGGAGCATAAGTTTGCATTATATTCTCTTGGTATGTTGTATCTGTATGGGAAAGGCGTGGAGCAGGATGAGGAAAAAGCCTGCATGTTTTTTTTACGCTCCCATAACAGGGGAAATCCCTATGCCTCCTATGAGCTGGGAAAATTGTATGAGGCAGGGAGGGGGACAGAAAGAAATCCGGAGAAAGCAGAAAGCTGTTACCGGGTGGCGTTTTTGAGATTTTTAAATCTGGAGAAGAAATCCAAAGACGATACCCTGTGGTACCGCATCGGCAGCATGTACCTGCACGGTATCGGTACGGGGGCCGATGAAAAACAGGCAGAAAAGTACCTGCTGAAAGCGGCAGATTACGGGAATCCCCATGCGGCATACCAGCTGGCAAGACTCTACATCAGGCAGGAAACAGAAAAACTGACAAAAGAGCCTGAACAGGCGCCAGACCATGAAAAAATCAGAAAGGCGGCAGCATGGCTGTCAGAAGCCGCAGAGCAGGGAAATTCTTTTGCAGATTATGCCCTCGGAAAACTGTTCGGAGACGGGGTGCTTCTTGCAAAAGATATGGAGAAGGCGTTTTTTCATCTGGGACGGGCAGCAGAGGCGGGAAATGTCTATGCGCAGTACCGGCTGGGCAGGTGGTATCTGACGGAAGAATATAAGGATATCCGGAAGGCAGTACGGTATCTGACGCTGGCGGCAGACCAGAACAATGATTTGGCCACCTATCGGTTGGGAAAACTCTATCTTGCAGGGGAGGAGGTTTTTAAGAACACGGAGCTTGCGATGATGTATCTGGAGGCGTCAGCCTGTGCAGGAAACCAGTATGCTCAGTACATGCTGGGAAAATTGTACCTCATGGGAAAGGAAGTGGAGCAGGACAGGGAGAAGGCGCAGGCATATTTCAGGCTGGCGGCGGAACAGGGAAATGAATATGCCGCTTATTTTCTGGAGCATTGGAATGATATGCCTCACCCTGACTTGCTTCTTATGGCAACCAGACTCATGCACCATCTGGAGCGTGTCTTTGCGGATGACGCCGCCGGCAGAAGAAGGGGAGGCAGCAGACAGGGCATTGACCGCAAGCTGGCAAGGAAGCTGAAAGAGAAAAAGATTGCGCAGGGACATGCGGAGGACGACCATGTGCAGCAGATGGGATAGCAGACATGTACTGCAGGTATGGAGATACAATTATTTTAATAATGTGGCAGGAAGCATGGAGACAGCAGATAAGGGAAAATCCTTTACCTGCTGTTTCTGCGTTCGGCAAGGGAGGAAAGGATTGGGAGATTTTATTTATTTTACGGAGGAGCAGAAGGAGAGAGCCAATGCTGTCCTCATTCTGAAAATTTTACAGGACCAGCATGAGGAGGTGGAGAAGTCCGGGAACGAGTGGCGGTGGAAGCGGCATGGGAGCGTGACCTTCCGTGGAAACCGCTGGTACCGGCACAGCCAGCAGATCGGGAGCCATGCCATTGATTTCATGCAGGAGTTCTTCGGTATGTCATACCCGGAGGCCGTCACCTATCTGCTGGACGGGGAAACCGGGCAGGTAATCCGGGGCAGGAAACATATCCCACCGGAGCAGCGGGCGGAGATTAAAAAGAATAGGGATGGTCGGACGGAGGCTGGCAGTCAGGCAGCGAAGAAAGCAAAATCGGGTCAGGAAGCTGCAAAACAGGGAGAAAAAGCGGAACCGGCTGCAGGGCAGGAGAATGGGGAAGAGGAGAAAGAGAAAGTGCTGGCGCCGCCTGCAAGGAACGATACCATGAAACGGGTGTATGCGTATCTCATGAAGAAGCGGTATATAGACCGGGAAATCCTCTCCTTTTTTGCAAGGAAGGGAACATTATATGAGTCCGCAGAGCATCACAACGCAGTATTTGCCGGGGTGGATAAGGAGGGGAACATCCGCCACATCCATAAAAAAGGAACCTGTTCCGATGGCAGGAGCTTCCGCATGAATGAAGATGGTTCCGATTCGTCCTATGGATTTGGCTATGCAGGGGAGGGGAACAGGCTGTATGTGTTTGAGGCGCCCATTGATTTTTTATCCTTCCTGACGCTGTACCCGAAGAACTGGCAGGAGAACAGCTATATTGTTTTAAATGGCGTGGCGGAGCATGCCATGCTGCAGATGTTAAGGGATTATCCCCAACTGGATACCGTCATTCTCTGCCTTGACCATGACCCGGCAGGTATCGAAGCCTGCGGCAGACTGGCTGAAATTCTGGTGCAGAGTGGACATACACAGATACAGTCGTTACAACCTGCCTTTAAGGATTGGAACGAAGACTTAAAAAATCTGCATGGGAAGGAAGCAGCTCCGGCGCAGGAGCACCCTAAGATTACAGAGTGCGGTGTATGGATATCCCTGCTGAAGCAGGTGGCGGAAAGCGTGGATGGGAAATATGCCACCAAAAGCTATGTCTGCCGGTATTATCAGGATATTTATGAGGCGCTGAAAAAGGGAAGAACGAAGGAGCATCTGGAGGATGCCTTTGACGGGGCGGGGATGCTGCTTGCCGGGGTGCTGGTGCGGCGCATGGAAAAGGAGGGCAGGGAGCTTGGATGGGAAACGGATACCGGACAGATACTGGACAACCTGCAGAAGAGATACCGCCCTCACCGGGATAAGGGGAATTTCAACACCCGCATCCGGAACATGCAGAAGGCCTTTGAGGAGGTAATGGAGGTATTCGATACAAAGGATTTGAGCCGGAAAGAAAATAAGGAGCTGCTGGTAAAAAAGTGTATGAGCCTGACGATGGAATGCATCAAGACTCATATTTTTGTTGCTGTGGAATATCAGCAGCCCCGGATGATACAGAAGGAAACAGCACAGATAGAAGAAGGCAATGCGCAGCAGGAAGGGGTGATGGCATGCAGCCAGTCGTGATGCTGGTACTTTCAGGAATCTTTATGTTTGGGGTGATAGGCGGCATTTCCCTGCTGTCCCATTATTACACCTTAAACGGAATCAAAAGCAGGACCGTAGGGGACGGTCAGCACGGGACAGCCCGGTTTGCCACAAAAAAAGAAATCGGAGAAACCTATGTGGAGGTTCCCTATGAACCGGAAAAATGGAGAAAGGGGGAGAACCTGCCTAAAGTGCAGGGACTGGTGCTTGGCAGCATCGAGCGGGCAGGAAAGCTCTATGCCCTTGTGGATACCGGAGATGTGCACTGCCTGATGATAGGCGCGGCAGGCGTGGGCAAGACAGCGCATTTCCTGTATCCGAACATTGAATACGCCTGTGCCTGCGGCATGAGCTTTCTGACTACGGATACCAAAGGCGATTTGTACCGGAACTATGCAGGGATTGCACAGAAGTATTACGGTTACCACACTGCGGTGATTGACCTCAGAAATCCTACCAGAAGCGATGGCGACAACATGCTCCATCTGGTGAACAAGTACATGGACCAGTACCTTGCCGACCACACCAACTTAAGCGCCAAAGCAAAGGCGGAGAAGTATGCCAAGATAACAGCCAAGACTATCATCTCATCGGGAGGGGCTGACAGCTCCAGCTATGGGCAGAATGCCTTTTTCTATGATGCGGCGGAAGGCGTGCTGACAGCCGCTATCCTGCTGATTGCGGAGTTCTGCCCCAATGAAAAGCGGCACATCATCAGCGTGTTCAAGCTGATACAGGATTTGCTGGCGCCCTCTAAAGTAAAGGGCAGGAACCAGTTCCAGCTTCTGATGGCAAAGCTTCCCGATACCCATAAGGCGAAATGGTTTGCGGGGGCAGCTTTAAATACCGCAGAACAGTCCATGCAGTCGGTTCTCTCCACCGCCCTTTCCAGACTGAATTCCTTTCTGGACTCGGAGCTGGAGCAGATACTGTGTTTTGATACCGCTATCGATGCGGAACTGTTCTGCAGGGAAAAGACAGCGGTATTTCTTGTGATGCCGGAGGAGGACAATACGAAATATTTTATTATTTCCCTTATCTTACAGCAGCTTTACAGGGAAATCCTTGTGGTGGCGGATGAGAATGGCGGAAAGCTGGATAACCGGGTTGTCTTTTATTGGGATGAGGTGGGTACCATCCCGAAGATTGAGAGCGCGGAGATGATGTTTTCCGCCTCCCGTTCCCGGAGAGTCAGTATTGTGCCGATGATACAGTCCTTTGCCCAGCTTACCAAGAACTATGGGAAGGAAGGGGCGGAAATCATCATCGATAACTGCCAGGACACCATCTTCGGCGGCTTTGCCCCGAATTCGGAATCCGCAGAGGCGCTGTCCAAAAGTCTTGGAAACAAAACGGTTATGTCCGGCTCCATCAGCCGGGGGAAGAATGATCCGAGCCAGTCCCTCCAGATGATACAAAGACCGCTGATGACGCCGGACGAATTAAAATCCCTGCCTAAAGGGAACTTTATCGTATCCAAGACCGGCAGCCATCCCATGCGCACCAAGCTGAAGCTGTTCTTAAAGTGGGGCATTACCTTTGAGGAACCATACGAGATAGAGGAAAAGTCAGCCAGAAAGGTTGCTTATGCGGACAAGCAGGAAATCGAGGAGAAGATTATCCGCAGATATATGTGCTGTATGGAGGAAGAAGTGGAACAGGAGGAGCCTGCCCGGACAGGGAGAAACGGAGGGATGCAGCAGACACAGGTAAATGAAACAATGACAAGAGTCCGTCAGCCTTTAAGGACATAGTGTGAAGAGAAGTTCTAAGGCTCACAGCAGAGGCTGTTTCGCCAAGAACTTCTAAAGCTTCACACGGAAGAACGCAAAAGCAGCGTTCTTCCTAAAAACATAGAAATGGGGTTTAGCATGGCATATGACAGAAAAATTTATGAGGCAGACCTGCCCCACAGAGCCGTAGCAGTCTATCTGTATCTGAAAGAGCGTGCAAACAAGGAAGGAACCTGTTACCCTGCAATCGGTACCATTGCAAGGGACCTGCACCTTTCTGCGAGCACGGTCAAGAGGGCAGTGAGCGATTTGGAGAAGGATGGATTTATCCGCAAGAAGCAGCGGTGGCGTGAGAACGGGGGCAGGAGCAGTTTGCTCTTTGAAATCTTAAAGTAAGCACCAAGGGGGTACTGCGCAGGTCGGGTGGACTATGGTATGATTCACTTTGACCTGTGCAGGGAACTTGACATTTTAACTATTAGGGCAGAGAAAAAACTATAATATCCTAAAGTTCATTTTATTAAAAGTAATCAGTAATTTTGTATAAAAGCTTTTTTGCGATCTTGATACTGTAAACACATTTCAACTAACAGATATAAATCATATAGCTCCATTTGGAAGAAGTACAAGAGCTGTCGCAATGATATTTCTTGTGGGATTATTGGTTTGCTCTACTGTACATATCTATTTTATCTTCGGGCATACATAATTGAAATTAGGAATTTTGATTATGAGGTTTGAATTGCTTCATTTGGGTTTTGGCAGAAGTGAAAAAACATGAGAATATTAGGGGAGACCGTTTTCGATGATAGTATAATTGACATTTTTGAGATATATCCTTGTATTAATTGGTATGCATGTTTTTAAAAACAGATACCATATTTAGTGATAAGTTATTTGTTTTTATTAATTAAAATATAGCGTATTTATATGATTCGTGTTATTTTGCAAACACTCATTTAGTATCAAATTAAAAGGATAAAAAGGCTATCGTCTTAGAAAAAATTCGTACGAGCCCTTCTAGTTACTCAATGAGAAGTTAATTATCGTTTTTCATTTAAAAAGTATAATAATTGAAATGCTGTGCTCGTGCTTAATTTGACAAAATTGTATTTTAAACGACAAAATTGTATTTTATTCAGTATGCATTGATTTTATAATTAAATGTTTTAAGATTAAGATGACTAGTCAAAAATCGATGCGAAAGGAGAAAATAATCATGAAGAAGTTAAAAAAACTGAATTATGCAACTGATGGATGCACGTTAGAAACTTTTGGCTGTTATTGTTCTTGTTCGTGCTGGTGGTTTGGCACAGTGAATAGTTCTAATGATAACGCCAACTCAAATGCAGGTAATTAGGAGGTCCTTATATGAAAAAATTGAAAAAAACTTCATTCAATGTAGAAAATACATTAGAAATGTATGCATGCAGCTGTAGCTGCTCTTGCCAGTGCTGGTTTTCAATATCTGGTAGTTTTGACGATGCATATGATTCATCATCTGAGCATTCCAATTAATGTTAAAGGAAGGATGTTTGGCCTAGGCCAAGCATCCTTATATAATATAAGAAGTAGATAGGAGTAATATGAGTGATTTGAGTCAGTGGAAACACTTAAAAATAATGCTAAAACCACATACTAAGAAAATATGTGTAATTATTTTTTTAATGTTATTAATTTCTGGATTAAATATCCTTATTCCATTTTATCAGCAAAAAATAGTTGATGATGGAATAATGAACAATGATTTGTATCTCATAATAAAGCTTTTATTATGTATAATAGCAATTTTTTTATTAAGTGGAATAATAACGGTAATACAAAATTATTTACAAGCAGATATTAGTTTACAGGTATCTCAAAAATTAGAAGTTTCCATCTTTGAGCATGCATTAAATTTAAAATATAAGTATATACAAGAGAATGGTATTTATAAAATAGTAAAAGATGTTGATAAATATGTGCAATCAATAATGGATTTAACAGGAGGCAAAACGATACAAATTTTTGTGGAATTATTTAAATTTGTAGGAATATTAATTGCTTTATTAACACTTAATTGGAAAATAACGGTGTATCTATTGGCCACTGTTCCACTTCGCGTAATGATAACAAAAATTTTAAGTAATTGTGTAAAAAGAAACAGTGAAAAATCTTGTCTTATCCAAAAATTTATTCATAGATGGGAAGACGATATATATAATAGTTATTTGCAAATAAAACTATGGAATTTAATTGAGTATAAAACTAAAGAATATAATAAACTTTTGGGAGAAAGAAATAAGAAAGTAAAAAATCATTTTTTTATAACAGGAATTGATTCAGCTATTGGCAATAACTTTATGTCAATTATAATAAATACTTTATATTTGATTTGCGGTATATTTGTTATTGATAATGATATAACAGTTGGTACAATGTTTGCTTTTATTTCATATTCTGCATATTTATTACAACCAATAAGTTTAATATCTTATTTAAAAATAATTGTTTCTAAAATAAAGCCAGAGTTTGAAACCTACAAAAGTTTTATTTCACTAGAAGAAGAAAACGAGAGCAGGCAAACAAATGAGTTTCCTAAAAGTGATAAAGTAAATATGTCATTTAAAAATGTTTCCTTTAAATATAATGAGAAAATGATTATAGATCAACTTAATATTGAGTTACAAGCAGGAGATATTGTGGCTGTAATAGGAGAAAATGGAGCGGGAAAGTCAACATTTATTAATCTAATTTTAAGATTATACACACCTTGCAGGGGACAGATTCTCATAAATAACATAAATATTGATAATATAAATATACATTCATACAGAGAAAATATTTGTACAGTCTTGCAAACTGATGACTTGTTCAAAGGTACCATTGAAGATAATATTACAGTTTATAAAAGATATAATTTACCGATGGAATTGTTAAATCTAAATCTTTTTAGCTTTATTAATAAATATCATAGTGGAATTGACACAAAGATAGAAAGTAAATCATCTGGGGTATCAGGAGGAGAAAAACAAAAAATTGCACTATTACGGGCACTGAATAAATCTGGTCGGATATTAGTATTAGATGAACCAACATCAAATTATGATCAAGAGTCAGAGGAGGAGTTTATTAAGCTAATTAGTGAACTTAAGTATGATATTATTATCATTGTAACTCATAGTGAAAAAATAGTAAATATTGCAAATAAAGTTATAAAATTAGAAAAAAGAATTTAATTTATGAAAGGCAGAGGAAAAGAATGAATATTATTTACAAAACAATTAAAACAAGGAATAGACACTATGTATATGATAGAAATGCTAATAGAATCTTATCAATTGATGAAAGTGACTATAATAAGTTATTAGAACAGGAAAAAAAGATTGATAAAGAATTTGATGATAACTTTATTAGAAAATTTCAGGAAAAGGGTTTTTTATTAGAAAATCAACTCGAAATTATTGAAAATCCTTTAACAAGGTATTCTGAGCATATTCTTAATCATTATAAAGAACAATTGATTTTACAAGTAACTCAACGATGTAATTTACGTTGCGAATACTGTGTATATTCAGAAAAAGGTGAATATCATAATCGGAAGCATTCAAATAATGATATGTCAGTTGAACTTGCTGAAAAGGCAATTAATATGTATTTGGATACATCTAATGAAGCTCCGGATAGGGTAATTTCATTTTATGGTGGAGAGCCTTTATTGAAAATAGAGTTAATAAAGCATTGCGTTGAGTATGTTAAGAAGAAAAGTATCGAAAAAAAAGTACGATTTGCAATGACCACTAATGGTACATTGCTAACAATGGATATTGCAAGATTTTTGGCAGAAAATAACTTTGAAGTTCTAATAAGCTTGGATGGTTCAAAAAATGAACATAATGAATATCGTAAATTTGCTAATGGAAAAGGCTCTTTTGACACAATTATGAATAATTTAAGGGCTATTCGAAAAGAGTTGCCAGATTTTTTTAAAACAATACAGTTTAATACAGTTTTAAATCCTAAACATAATTATGAAAATATAAAAGAATATTTTCAAACTGATGAAATTGTTGCAGATGCAACACTGATGCATACATTGGTAGAAGAAAATGATTCTAGTACAAATATCGATTTCAGAAAAGAGTTTACAAGGAGTAGAGAATATGATCATTTTTTGCTACTTTTACATATGCTCAACCATTATAGTTTTGAATCTTTAAACAAATTTGTAAAACTTAAAAAGATTATGATTTCAAGAAAACACGAACAATTAATGACAGGAGGGTATATAGGAAAGATAAACCATCCATCAGGTCCATGCATGCCAGGTAGCAGAAGAATATTTGTTAATGTAAAAGGTAATTTATATCCATGCGAAAAAGTGTCGGAAAATTGTGAGCAAGAACGAATTGGAAATATTGATATAGGATTAGATTTAGAAAAGATAAATAATATTCTAAATATTGGTAAGCTGACAGAGGATGAGTGTAAGAAATGTTGGGCTTTTCAGTATTGTAATATGTGTTGTAATAAAGCTGAAAAAGATAACATTTTGTGTAGGGAAGCAAGGCTTAGTCATTGCAAATTAGCAAGAAAAGCAGCATATAATGATCTTAAAGAAATTTGTATATTAAAAGAATTTGGCTGCGAATTTAAAATAGAAATGTTCATGTGATAACAAATATATGATGGATAAAGGAGATTAATATGAAAAAGGCAGTGGTATTTCCTATAAATTATGATAATAGAGAGATTATTCAGTATAGTTCTTTAATAGAAGATTACACAATTGTGTTAGGAATTGTACTAGAGAAATTTTCGGATGATACTTTTCCTGATGATAAAGTTTTAAGGTATTCTGACCTTGAGATAGAAAGTATAGAATTTGATACAATTATCTTTTTAAGTCGTGTAGAGGACTATAGTCCTGATTTATATAGTTCATTAATTAATAAAGCAATAAATCTAAAAAAAGAAATTGTAATTACATCAGATATTTATGAGTTATTTCAAAATATTTTGAAAGATTATGAAAAGACAGTAATTATTAAAAAAAATAAGGAAATAGAAGATCTGAAAAATAATTATGATAAGCAAGAATTAAAAATGTTGAAAAATATCAGAACACCTATCATTTCCGTGATAGGTATGGGTGATTATTGTAATAAATTTTCTTGTGAACTAGAATTAAGAAAATTCTTTGTTTCAAGGGGGTATAAAGTACTACAGATCGGTTCAAAAAATATTTCTTTCCTTTTTGGCTTTGAAAATCTTCCAGATTTTTTGTACCAAAAAGATTATTCATTAGAAGACAAAGCATTTTTGTTTAATTATTTTGTCTCATTTTATGAGGAGCGATATCAGCCTGACGTAATTTTAATTGGAATTCCAGGTGGAATTTTGCCAGTAAATAATAAAATTTTAAATGGTTTAGGTGAAATTCCATTTGCGATAATGAATTCAATTAAAGTAGATATAGGAATATTGTGTATATACCATAATGCTGTTGAAAATCATATTATTGATGAATATATTAAGTGCTGCAAATACAGATTCAATACAATAGTTGATAATATTCTTGTATCTAATACCGCTTTTACCTTTGATATGGATCGAGATATGAGAAGTTTAAAATATTACCATTTGAAGAAATCAATTCATATAGACAATAATGATTGTAAGGGTAAGGAAGTATTTTCTATTTGTAATGCAGAAACTATGATAGAAAATATACACAATAGATTATTAAATGGTATTGATGTTATATAATAAAGAATAAATTAACGAAAGGAGAAATGATATATTAATAATATATCATAATTAATTGAAATGAAGATTGAAAATATAAAAGAAAGGCTAGCGGATTTGGCTTGTAGAAATTTTAATCAAATGAGTATTAATTATAAAAGTAACTTGTTCGAGTATGATATTGATGCTTTTCAATTGCTATATTTTGCTATGGATATAGAAAAAAATTTTGATGTTTGTATAGAAAAAATTTTTGATAAGACAAATTATACGTTTCTTACAATAGATAATTTATCAGAAAAAATATATGAACAAAAGAAAGAATAGGTAAGATATGATTCATGTTGCAATAATTGATACATATATCAATGTCCCTAAAGAAAATGAAAATCCTATATATCATTATAAGATAAAAAAAGATAAAGTTGTAAAAGTAAAAAAAATGTATAGAGGAAAAATAATAAACCATGGATGTATTTGTTGTCAGATATTGTATGAAAATACAAGAGATTTAGAGTATTCGCTACATTGTATAGAAGTAATTCGTAATAAAGAAAAAAAAGGCAACATAAAAAACTTAATTTTGGCTCTTGAATGGTGTTTAGAAAATAATATTCAAATTATTTCTTTGAGTGTTGGTACTAGAAATGTTGTAGATGGGGAAAAGCTAAATACTATTTTAAATAGGTTATATGAGAAAGGAGTTATTATAGTTGCAGCTTTTAATAATTATAATACTTTGACATATCCGGCAGCATTAGAATCCGTAATTGGTGTTTGTATTGATAAAAAAGAAAGTTTACCATTAAATAGTTATGCGTATTTAGAGAATGATGATAATAATATAGATATTATTGCTCGATATGAACTAAAAAATGTAGAAAAAAGAATAGGAATTCAGATTGGAGAATATAATAGTTATATGGTTCCACCTATTGTTTCGATAATATTAAGAATAAAGGCATCAGAAGATTATGTATCAAGTAAAAATATAAGAGAGTATTTAAAAAAATATTCATTCAAATTGTAAAAAGAAAATACAGGGTGAGAAAAAGAATTTAAAATATGGAACCAGGGCAGTGAGAATTGGTAACTAGCAATTCCTATTGCCCTGATTTCATATAATTAATGGATACAGCTAAAAACCAGTGTGTTGTTTTCGCTTGTAGATATGTTGGTATATGGAAAGGGATTAATAGATTTTCTATGATTTTCTTGTTATCCAGCAGACACATCAGAATTAAAGACTTGTTTGGGCTAGGAGAAAGTTCCTTTCATTTATAAATATCTGGAAGAAGGATTATTAAATGGTCTCGCATAGAATAGGAAGCTGCAAACGAGCAATATAGATTCTTTACCGGTATTTGATAGCTAGTACATAATTTTGTTCTTGATTCGATTATATAATGTTTGTAGCTGTATTAATAATTTAAAGTATATTTTAGGCGCTTTGAATACTCTGTATGTTCTTATATTTACAGATGTTATAAAGCGTTTTTCAATCATGGTCAGAATAAACGTTTTTGGGAGAAATTATTATAATTATTCTTCTGAAAGGGTTAGCCTAGTGCTTAAATGAAAAATTTGAAAGGTTCATTAAGTAAGTGATCATTGCCAACAGTTACAAATTTGGAAAGTATATTGAAATTACAAATTCTATTGATGGACAATTCATTTTGTGGTAGTCACAAAATTCATTATATGGTAGAATATATAAATGCAAAAAGAATACAAAAAGAATGTAAATAGAGTTTAAAAGCTTAAAAGAAGTTAAGGAAGGCGAAGTATGTACAAAATATTGATAATTGAGGATGAAAAACTGATATGTGAAGAGTTGAGTATACTTTTATCCAATGCAGGTTTTTTGGTAGATTATATAGTAGATTTTAAACATACATTGCAACAAATAAAAATTTTTGCACCAGATTTAATTTTGCTTGATATTAATTTACCAGGACAAGATGGATATAAGCTTTGCTCTGCTATTCGGAGCTTTTCTCAAACACCAATACTATTCACAACTGGTCGCAATAATGCTATGGATGAATTGCAAGCATTGACTATTGGTGGCGATGATTATGTAACAAAGCCTTATAATATACCTATTTTGTTGGCTAGAATTAACCTTCTGTTAAAGAAAAGAAAAATTGAAGATCAGTCATGCCTTATGGAATACAAACAGATTCAACTTAATTTAGTTTCGGGAACTCTTTCTTTAAAAGGAAAGGAAATAGAATTGACAAAAACGGAACTGAAAATTATGTATTATTTATTTAGTCATTCTGAGAAAATTGTTTCTAGATTAGAATTAGTAGAGTATTTGTGGGACAATGAAATTCATATTGATGATAATACATTGAGTGTTAATATTATGCGAATAAGAGAAAAATTATATAATATAGGAATAAACAATTTAATACAGACTAAAAGAGGCATGGGGTATAAAATATGAAGCTTTCAGAATATATTAAAGATAATAGAGTGGCATTACTTACAAGTGTCATAGGAGCAGCTTTTTTTTCTATTCTTTTGCTTTTTTGGGATGTTGGGAGCAGTGAAATAGTTTTATTATGGACATGTTTTTTTCTATTGCTATTATTTACAATTCTTTATAATTATTTGAAACAAAGAAAGAGAATACATTATCTACTTTCCTTGCTAAACTCATTAGATCATAAATATTTACTTGCAGAAATTGCAGACAAATCAGAATCAACCATTGAGCAAGTTTATTTTAGATTAATGAAAACTGCTTTAAAAGATATGAATGATGAAGTTGCTTCATCTAAACGCATGACTCAAGAATATAGAGATTTTGTGGAACAATGGGTTCATGAAATAAAAGTTCCACTTACATGTATACAACTAATATGTGAAAATAATAAAACAAATATTACCCGAGAAATCATTACACAAGCCGAAATATTAGAGCGAGAAGTGGAAAAAGTATTATTTTATGCACGCCTAGGAAGTGTGGAAAAGGATTATTTCATAAAATATATCTTTTTAAAAGATTGCATTAGTAACGTTTTAGCACAAAATAAACAGTTATTAATACAAAATGGAGTATGTGTGCAGATGGAAGATGTAAAAGATGCAGTATATTCGGACAGCAAATGGATTGAATTCATTATAAATCAAATTGTAATAAATAGCATAAAGTATCAGAGCAATAGCCCTTTAATTATTACCATATACTCAAAGGATTTAGGAGATTATGTGGTATTATCGTTAACAGATAATGGAATAGGAATTCAAAAAGATGAACTTAATCGTGTCTTCGATAAAGGTTTTATAGGTAGTAATGGAAGAAATAGAAAACATGCAACGGGTATGGGATTATATATATGTGCTAAACTTTGTGATAAATTGGGGATTGATATTGACATAAAATCTCAATGGAAAAGGTTTACTACAATTGAATTATATTTCCCTAAATCTAAGGAAATAAGTTAAGTCTAACGTTGCCTTACAAAATTGTTAGATAAAATCAATGTACTTCTATACATTCAATCAATATGAAGAATTAAAATAAAATATATTCAAGTAGAGGAGGTTTACAAATGGGAAATAAAAAATGGATTTTTTTTATCGTAGGAGGCATTTTTATAGTATTTATAATTTGCATATTTCTTATACCTAACACAATAAGGATGCGTTCTAACGATGCTGAGGTGGAATATGTTTACAATGGCGAAAATGTAACAGACGTATATGTAGAAGGTCCGTTTCTATATGGACTAGTGAATTCTTATCCTGATGAGGAAATAATACGAGATACAAACGGAAATGCAATTGAAAAAATTCAAACTTATAAAATGGAGGCTGCTTTTTCAATGCGTCAAAAAATGAGTATGAAAGTTCATATTGAAATGTCTGAGGATATAATATATACGTATATTTTCGAATATGCAGATAAAAATGTGATAATCACTAATGGAAAGGTAGTAGAATAATGAAGAATAGTAAAATTCCTTTGCTTCATATTGAATATATTGAAAAATATTATGGAAATGCCGGGGGAGTTACAAAGGCTTTAGATCAAATTAGTTTTGATATACAAAGTGGAGAATATATAAGCATTATGGGACCTTCTGGTTCTGGAAAAACAACAATGCTCAATTGTATATCTACAATTGATACGGTAAGCGCAGGACATATTCTATTGAATGGAAAGGATATTACAGCAATAGATGAAAACAATATAGCTTCTTTTCGGCGTGATCATCTTGGATTTATTTTCCAAGACTTTAATTTACTAGATACATTGACTTTGGAAGAAAATATTGCTTTACCATTGACAATTAGAAAAATTGTACCAAAAGAAATTGATGAGAGAATTCATATTATTGCAGATAAATTAGGGCTTAGTGACGCTTTAAGAAAATTTCCTTATCAGGTATCTGGGGGACAAAAGCAGCGTTGTGCTTTTGCGAGGGCAATAATATGCAATCCTGATATAATTATGGCAGATGAACCAACGGGGTCGTTAGATTCAAATTCTGCTCGTATTTTGTTAGAGGTAATGTCAAATTTTAATAAGGAATTACATGCAACAATTTTAATGGTAACACATGATGCATTTAGTGCCAGTTATGCAGACAGAATCATGTTTTTAAAGGATGGAAAAATTTTCAATGAAATCTTTAAAGGTGAAAAAACCCGTATTGCATTTTACCATGAAATATTGGATGTCCTTTCTGCATTGGGAGGTGATAGACCATGTTAAATAAATTATCTTTTCGAAATGCAAAAAGACAATTTAAAGAGTATATATTGTATTTTGTAACTCTTGCATGCACGGTGTCTATTATGTATGCATTTAATACTTTAATATTTTCAGATGTAGTAAAGGAATTATCTAGTTTGGAAATATTACCATATATGATTACAGCTGCTTCTTTATTAATTGTTATTATTATGGGGTGGATTATTAGTTATATGACGGGTTATATGTTAAGGAAACGTAGCCGAGAATTTAGCATTTATATGATATCAGGGATTTCAAATAGTTCAGTTAATGCTCTTGTTTTTCGGGAAAACATTTTGATAGGGTTGCTGGCCTTTTTAATTGGACTTCCGATAGGAATATTATTATCGCAATTGTTGGAAGCTATTGTTTTTCATATGTTTGGGAGAATATATATCTTATCCTTTCAATTTTCTATAATGCCTGTAGTACTGACATTCCTTTATTTTTTGATAATGTTATGGTACTCTGTACGAAAAAATAGGAAATGGATAAAAAAATTAAAGTTATACGATTTACTATATTTTGATAGGAAAAATGAAAATGAATTATTACAGGGAAATGCATCTACTATAACAGTATTTACTGTATCAATATTATTGGGTGGCGTAGGTATTTTTCTTATGTATGCTCAACCTATTGGAAAAGGATTGGATGTTCTCGTCGGTACGTTTTTTTTGCTACTATTTCTTTTTGGCTTTTTTTTGAGTGTTCCAACATATCTTGTTATAATGATTGGAGACCACTTAGATTGGAAATATAAAAAAAATAGATTGATACCATTTCGTGGATTTACTCAAAAAATTCAGTCTATGACCGTTGTAATGGGGATGCTTTCAATTTTATTTATGTTATCAATAGCTTTTTGGGGAATAGGAGCTGCAGTTAATAGAATGGCAAATAAAAATATTGAAATGAGTCCATTTGATATAATGATTTTGCATAAAGAAGAATTAGCGGATTTTTCATCTTATGATAATTTGCTTAAAAGTAATTTCCCTATTAGAGAAAGTTACTCGTATGGGATTTATACAGATAGTAAGAATAATTTTCTTACTATTCGGGATTATACTATAACTGAATCTGGGAGGGAAAATAGTTTAGTATATGCAGAATTTCAGCATGATACTTATATGAGACAAAGTGATTATATAAAACTTCGCGAAATGCTTAAACTTGATATTGTAGAATTAAATTCAAATTGTTGCTATATTCATTGCCTGCCTGCTTTGAAAAATAATTTTAAAACGTATATTAGAGAACAGAGAGAATATTTGGACAGTGAAGGATATTGTTTTTCAGAAGACGGTATATTTACTGAGCCTTTTTATCAAATTGAGGCATATGGAAATGGATTAAATTATATTATTGTTATTCCTGATCAAGCAATTAATGAAATGAAAATTTTATATAGTCTTTATGCCGCAGTAGCCGATACATCTTTTAATAGCTATGACCTTGATAGAATTCTAGATGAGTGTGATGGGCTTGTGAAATTGGATCGAAGTGTAGGAAAATCAGTTTCAATTAGTAATGGTTATACATCACTAATAACAAATAATGATTATCTTTTTGGTAAATGGATAGAAAAAGGTAGCTTGAGTCACCTCTATGCAATGTCAATATGCTTATTTTATCTTGCTTTTGTTTTGGAGATCATTGGTGTTGCAATTTTAGCTATACAGATTTTAAGCGATAGGGAAAAAAAGTGTAGACAGGATCGTATTCTTCAACAATTGGGTATGGAAAATAAACATGTCGATAGGATAAAAAGTATACAGTTATTAATGATTTTTATGATACCTGCATTACCATCTCTTATTGTTGCGAGTTGTTTTGTGTATGTTTGTGCAAAAAAAATGCAAATAAGTGCCTTTTATCTTCCGTTATTTGAGAATAATTGTTGGATTATTCAATCTTTTTGTAACTCAACCATTTTTTTTGCATTGCTATATTGTATTTATTATGCGGCAACTAGAATTAGTTATGGAAAATGTGATATGAGGAATATGTCTCAATGATTTGATTTTTAGTTCATGGCTTTTGCTTCCATTATGTGCAGACTGCTCTTTTAAGAAAAATATGAAAGGCTTGTGATTCATGAAGGCGATACGCTTGTGAAAGTAAATCGAGATGACGCTATGACAGCTCTGAAAGCTGCATGTTGGATTAACGTTCTGCATATTGGAATAGAATCCTTTTGTCCTCTACGAATACTAGAAAACGAGGAATCCAAGCCATTCGGATAATTAATGGAAGGACTCGATATTGCGTGATGGTCAGTTATTTGGCTTATTGCTCTATGGAAGAGGAGGAATGGGAGTATTTGGTGGTGGGCTGTTTGACTATGCTCGTAAAGGTGAAAGAGGTCAAAACATTGACTGTGGATTCTAAAGACAGCACATCTATAAGGAACAGTTGCTAATCCATACTATGTATCGGTGGGAAAATACCTTTTCCGCAGTGAACTATTGGAATAACTGAAAAATAGAAAAACACATCGTCTTGTTGGCAGATGTGTTTTTTGCGTACCTAAAATCATAATCAGCTAAAACCGATTATGTCCGTAAACGTCAAATCCTGCGCCTTGGCTAATTAGTCTTTTTGTGCCACACTCTAAATGACACGAAAAAACTATTAGTTTTTTAGAGGAGGCTAAAGCGCATGGATCAATTAACTCACAATGTCCGCAGGTCGAACTGGATAAACATCATTCGACAGTGCCAGGACAGACCGGCAGGCACTACGGCAAAGCAGTGGCTTGTTGAAAACGATATTTCTGAAAAATCTTATTATTACTGGCTCCGAAAGATCCGCCGGGAAGTCTGTGAACAGGAGGGACTCCAGGAAGACACCAACCCGTCTGCCCTCTCTTTTGTAGAAATCCCGGTAAAAACTGCTCTGGACACAACACCGGTGCCAGCCGTCCCGGCAGCAATGACTCCGGTTGCAGTGATCAGATCAGGCCGCCTGACGCTGGAATTATCAAACGATATTTCAGAGTCCCTGCTTTGCAGGCTGCTGCAGGAGGTGCTTCATGCTTGAAGATGCTGCCGGTATCCGCAGAGTCGTGATTGCCTGCGGATATGTGGATCTGCGCAAAGGGATCGATGGGCTGTCCATGATCATCGGAGGCAGATACCATCAGAATCCTTTTGAAAAGGGAACTTTATTCCTATTCTGTGGCAGACGGTCCGACCGCATCAAGGGACTTCTATGGATGGGAGACGGTTTTCTTCAGCTCTACAAACGGCTGGAGGCAGGTTCCCTGTCCTGTCCTAGAACCAGCGAAGAGGCCGCAGACCTTACAGAGGAACAGTTCCGTTATCTTATGATGGGGCTGAATCCCCTGAACCCCAAAGTCAGGGAAGTAACACCGCAAAAGCCCACCTGATCTTTGTGCAAAACATAGATTTTTTATGCCTGTTATCCGGTCAGATCCATTCCCGGTGTTACAGCCTCTCTGAACGCTGTTTCCTGGTCTGTGACGTATCCACAGGAGGATCCGGATAAAATTTCAGCGCCTTGAAAACTTTATATTTCCCTGGCTCTATGACCATCACACCGCCTTACAGGCATAGGCAGAATGACGAAACCTGCGGGGTTGCCGGTTCGCAATCCTTTGTGTTTTCTGGTATAATGAAAACAGTTTAAGGAGCAGGACAATGGCAGACAGACATACATTGGAAGAACTGAATAACTGCAGCAGGGAAGAACTGATCACCATCGTTCTTATGATGCAGGGACAACTGGATACCCTGAATGAGAACATCGAGCGGCTGATCGAACAGGTACGCATAGCGAACAGCTATCGTTTCGGAAAACATACAGAAACACTGGATTCCATAGATGGTCAGCTGTCCTTCTTTGATGAGGCAGAAAACTGCTGCAATCTGTCTGTCCCGGAGCCTGCTGCGGAGGAAGTACTTCCATCCCGACGTAACCATAAGAAAAAAGGGCAGCGGGAAACGGATCTGAAAGATTTCCCGGAAGAGATCCTTCCTCCTTATCAGGTATCCACAGAAGAACTGGATACGTTTTATGGTGCAGGCAACTGGCGCAGAATGAAGGATGAAACCTACAAAAGACTGCGCCATGAGCCGGAATCCTGGACGGTGGAAGTCCATACCGTGGAAGTCTACGTGGGAACCGGCGGAGATCATCAGGACGAATTCTTACGTGGAAAACGCCCCAAGGATCTTCTGCGTGGAAGCATCGTTACTCCTTCCCTGCTTGCATCCATTCTGAATGTAAAATATGTGAACTCCTCTGCACTGCACAGGGTCGAGCAGGAGTTTCAGCGGAATGGTGTAAATATCTCCAGACAGACCATGTCGAACTGGATCATCCGGTGTGCTGAGAAATATTTTGCACCGTTTGTGGATCGTATGAAGCAGGAACTGCTGTCCCTGCCGGTGACACAGTCGGACGAAACACCGACACAGGTGATCGGTGACAGTGACCGTCCGAACAGTAAATGCTACATGTGGGTACACCGTTCCGGGGAGTTCTATAAGGAACGTCCTGTGGTGATCTACGAATACCAGAAAGGCAGGGATCACGAAAAGCCGCTGGAGTTTTACCGGAACTACAAAGGAGTTCTGGTCACGGACAGTCTGGAGCAGTATCATCTGCTGGACAAAAAACTGCCGGGAGTGACAAACGCAAACTGTTGGGCACATGCAAGAAGAGCCTTTGCAGATGCCGTAAAGGCAGCGGATAAAAAGAATCCCCTGTCAGTAAAAACTTCCGTGGCATACCAGGCATTACAAAAGATTGCAGAATTCTACCGGATCGATACCGAACTGAAAGAACTTCCGGCAACGGATCGCCTTACACAGCGGCAGACAAGGATAAAGCCGCTGGTTGAGGATTTCTTTGCGTGGGCAAAACAACAGGCTGCAGAATGTACGGTGCCTCCGAAATCCAGGACCGGACAGGGACTAAATTTCGTCATCCATCAGGAAAACTATTTAAAGGTATTTCTGACCGATGGGGATATCCCAATCGATAACTCCGCTTCCGAACGGGCTATCCGGACTTTCTGTATCGGCAAGAAGAACTGGATGTTCCATAACACAGCAAAAGGTGCCGGAGCCAGCGCTCTTGTTTACAGTATTTCAGAAACAGCAAAGCTGAACAATCTGCGCCCGTACTACTACTTCAGGCATATCCTCACGGAGCTGCCTAAGTATTGTGACGAAAAAGGAAATATAGATCCGGCAAAACTAGATCAGCTGATGCCCTGGGCAGAGGAGCTTCCCGAGGAATGCCGGAAACCACGCCGCTCATAAAAGCGGCGTTAAATTTAAGGGGAGGCGCAGGATTTGACGTTTACTTATGTCCTGATGGATATCAGTTGACAAAGTGCGAGATTTGCACATTCTGCCTAGGCAAGAAAAGTAGGGATTTAATTAATATGGTACACGATACGGAAGAGAGAGCGATTTTATATGGCATCACGGAGATGATAAAATTGATTAGCCTGAAGGTATATAAGTATTTCATGCATCTGAACGAAGAATGAAATATTAGGGAAAGATGAATATATAGTTCTGTGAAGAATTGTATTTTGGTCATTGGTTTTATTAGAGAAATGATAAAAGTGACCAGATGGATTCGTTGTGGATTTGTATTCTGCTCTCAAGGAATAAAGATATTACTGATAGTATTTTTGCATTAATAGTAATAAATAGAAAATCACTTATTATCTACTGTGTATTGTATCACTGTAATTAGCATGTTATTTCATAGTGCAAATTTCGGATAAACGGAGCCCCTTTCTCGCGTCAGCGGTGTAAGAGGCTCGCACCAGCGGTGCACTGTCCGTTTATTGCTTGTTTATAGGTTCCATATTTCGCATATTTTTACCGTTCATTTCCAAACGGTAAGCTCCGCTGAGTAAGCGTGCAAGACACGCTTCTGCGTAGGTATGATCCTGAAACATGTCATACCAGGAAGATACCGGAAACTGGGAAATCATAAGGATGGATTTGTGGGGATCCCTGCTGTCAAATACCTCAAACAGGTTACGGCACTTATTTACATCCATGCTCATTAATCCAAAGTCATCAACAACAAGCAGATCATATCCGGCATAGATTGACAGCTCTTCCTGATAGTTGTCCAGCTTTTCAGCCTTGGATAATCGTTTATCAGCTGGCTTGCTTTTATATATCTGGCTGTTTTGAACTGGCGCAGGGCACAGATACATAACGCATTAGCAAGATAGCTCTTACCGGAACTGGTCTTTCCTGTGATGACAAGATTTTTGCCTTGTTCGATCCATTCACATTTAGAAAGTTCCTCTATGATGTGTGTATCTAACTGTCTTTCCGGATGATAAATGGTATCATCCAGATCCGCAGCAGGATATTTGAGAGTGGCCTTTTTTATAAAGCGGTTCAGCTTCTTGGTATACCGCAGGTTCCATTCGGCATCGACAATACGTTGGATTTTTTCTCTGAACGGAAGAAGCTCTGCGTTCGGATCGGCCAGTACCTCTTCCAATGCCTCTGCCATTCCGGAGAACCGCATACTTTTCAGTTTATTACAGATTTCATAATCCTCTATGGAAAGTGAAGGCTTATCGATCATTGATACTCCTCCTTTCCGCGCAGGTTACTGTGTTCCGGAAGCTTATATACAGAACCTTCAGAAAGATTGTTCTGTTTGTTTTTCAAAAGTTTTTTGAAATAGGAATACCGGCAGGCATTGCTTTCCACACATGTTTTTGCGATGTCCTCCGGTGTCAGTTTCGGAAAGTCTTTACACATATGCAGGATGCCATTGCAGCTGTTGTATGCCTGCTCTTCGTGCTGTGGTGCAAGTAATACCGTATCAATAAGCTTCGCCATATATGGACCGATATTGGCAGCCCAGCGCCTGTAGTAAGCACCATCTTTTGAATTGACTTCTTTGTAATACTGATGCTCGGGAGTCATGTGATCCTGCCTGGTGATGTATTTATGAAATTCCTTATAGGATCGTCTGTGTGTGCAGATCAGTTTGTTGTTACGGTCACAGATACGGATCTCTGCCATTGTAGCCTTAAGAATTGCAGGCTGGTTATAATACGTGTACAATACAGAGTAATAGTGGTCATCATACAACAAATGGTAATTATTCGGTACACGGGCAAAGTATTTATAATCACACAGCACGAAGGATTCACCGGCAAGTGGCTTCATCTGTGGTTTGTCATATCGAAGAAAACTTTCCATCTTTGAAAGGGACTGTGGTGTCTTTTTCCCGTTGTTGATGTCCGCTATTTTTTGACATACATCACGGTTGATGTCTTCGATACTGTAATAGACCTTTTCTTTCAGGTCTTCCAACAGATGTGTTTCCAGAAACTGCACGTATTTTTCTACCGTAGGCTTGCCTTTCGGTTTCCGGGGCGGTGGCGGCAGGATTACGACATCATAAAAGTTTTCCAGATCCTGATAAGCACTGTTTATAACCAGTTCATCCTTTGTGTGCCTGGTGATTGCTGTTTTTAAGTTGTCGGGTACAAGATATTTAGGGAGTGCCCCGTAGGATTCCAATGCATGAACAGTTCCAGCAATAAAGTTAGGAAGTTTTTCATCTTCAAATGCTTCGGCATAAACAAGGTTGCTTACGCCAACAGTCGTGACAAAGAAGTGGACTTTTTTAAGTTCACCTGTGATTGAATCCATAAGTATTTCTGGCTGGTCGCCGATCCAGTCGATATATACTTTCTCTCCGGGAATCCGTTCCACTACCATGCTGACAGCTTCTGAACCGTAATTCTTTTCAACAAAACGTTTGAAATGCAGGCAGTACTGTGTGTACTGATAGCCGGAAGGACATTCCTTCTTGTATTTCAGCCAGAGATAGAACAGGTTTGCTTTGCTGCCCGGCACAGTCAGTTTGTCATATACCATCTGATAATCCGGCATGACGGAATCATCTTTTCTGCGTAAATTTTCCGGTGGAAAGAATAAATACTCCACCTCCTTTGTGGACATTTGCTTCAGCGTGTCAAGATCTTTGCCACATGCATGAAAGCGGCTCATGATCAGGGAAATCGTGCTGCAGCCGATGTGATACCGGCTGCGGCAGTCATCATAGGATATGCCACGCTGACGCATATCTATGATTCCAAGGATTGTAGTACAGTTTTGCATAAGTGTATGCTTTCTCGTAAGTTTTTTTTACTACGAGAAAACTATACCACAATGTGTTTTAAACCGATAATCCGTATCCGTACACCGGTGAAGCAATATGCTCACACCGGTTCAAGCGAAATACGAACACCGATGAAGCGAAATTTGCATTTCATACAGAATAAGTGTATCGAAATATATTATTACATTCAAATACTTTTGGGTATTTTTTATGATTTAGGCAGTAGAGGAAATTTCTCTCGTCTTATCTTTTGAGGAGAATTTATGGATGCTTTCTTTATAGCCATGTGAAACAGACTTCTAAAAATGGGCAGATGTTAAATTACTGTTTTTTTGAGAAAATGTGAGTTTCTCTTTCGGCAGCATTTTAACGCTTTGTCAAAATGTTTCTAACATGTTTCGGCACCCGGAAAGCTTCAAGTTCTCATTTTCAATCGTATGGCAGACTTATGTATAATGCTTGTCATCAAAAGAATGTCCATCTTTGTTCGTTAATCTATATTCTTTTCATGTTTGGTATATCTCTGCAATTTCTATATGTTGTATTTTAGTATAAAAAAGAGTATTCTGGCAGATTATAAACTTTTGCATTTCCAAGTTTCAGAATTGTTTCACTAATATATTATTGTGTCCATTTCAAATTTTTCTGTATGTTGTATGGAGCGTGGTTTTGTTAACACCGCTAATTATTCTGATGAATAAAAAGCAAAATTAACAAGAATGGTGACTGCTTTCGGAAAAAATGCAAAAATATTGAACGAGAAGAAAAATCTTTACTAGTTTTTAGTGAATATTTGTTTGTTAGTTATAATTTCTTGTTTAAAAAAGTCTAAATTGAATACAATAAGAACATATATTTTATTCGTTTTAGATATTATAATCTATTCAATAAAATTAAGGAAATTAGAGAGGGATATTATGTTCGTAGTTGATAAAAGAGATGCAAAGGCAAATGTACAAAAAACAATAAGGTTTACTGAAGAAGTATATCAAAACTTAAACGAAGTTGCAGTAAAAGAAAATGTATCATTTAATGCATTGGTTTTACAATGCTGTAGATATGCTCTAAGCAATATGGAAAAGAAAGACAATAAGAGAGATTTATGAATAACTTGATTTGTCAGCAGCTATTTTTGTTGCTATTAAAGTATGGAAAAGTTTCTAAAGAAGAAAAAGACATTTATTTATATGGGATAGAAATAATACTGGAAAAGGCGGAAAATTTATTTTTTGTTTTTATTATTATATATATGTATAAAAAATGGATAGAAGGACTTTTGTTTATTGCAATATACAGTATTTTAAGAAAAACTGGGGGAGGGTACCATGCAAAAACTTCTGGTGGCTGCATTTTATTTACAATAGCTATAGTTAATGTTTTTTTCCAATTATTGTATAGTACACTATTTAAGCCGGAAATGGAATTATTTATGTTATTTTCTTTGAGTTTTATTTATATTATTGCACCAGTAGATTGTAGAAATAATCCTTTAATAGGAAAACCTAAAAAGAATTATTTATTTGTTATTTTGATGATAATTCTATGTGTTTATTGGGGGATGATAATGATTAATAAAGAATTTGCTAAAGCAATTTTTTATATTGTTAATATTTACTTAGTGGTATTAATTTTGGGAATTAAGGATAGTCCAAGGTATAGATGTAGGAGAAAAAATGATTAATATATCAATTTGCGATGATTGTGAAGAAGATGCATTAAGAATTAAAAGAATAATTGAAAAACAATATCAAAATACAGTTAAAATTGATATTTTTTTAAAAGGGAAATATTTACTTGAAAGCAAAAAATATTTTGACATTGTTTTTTTGGATATTGAATTGACAGATGAAAACGGAATAGATATCGGGAATAGGTTAAAAGAAAAATTTTATCAAACTATTATTATATATGTTACAAGTTATAGTTCATATTATTCAGATGCATTCTCGGTACATGCATATCAATATATTTTAAAACCCTTTGAGGAATATGAAATTAAAAAAGTTCTTGATGAGGCTATTGGACAAGTTACTAAAATGCAATCACAAAATACAATATGTTTAGATGTTAACAATGAAATAGTAGTTTTAGTTTTACGCGATATAATTTACTTTGAATTTGTAGAAAGGAAAGTCAAAGTGGTAACAAAAAATGGAGATAAATATCTTAGAATTTCTTTGAAAACTATTTATGAAAGAGTAAAGGAATATAATTTTGGTATGCCGCATAAAGCTTTTTTAGTTAATTTTTATTATGTGAAAGGGATAAAAAACAATGAAATTGTCTTAGAGAATCAAAAGAATATCCCAATAGCACAAAAAAGAGCAGCCAAATTTAGAAAAGAGTTCTTTGATTTTTTGCATAAGGTATATTATGTGCTATGAATGATTGTTTAAAAATATTAAGCCGAGTATTATCGAGTATAGAATTTTGTATACTTGTAGTATATTTTCATGATAAATTATACAAGAGAAAATTTTCAAATTATTTTTATATTATATACTTAGTTATATATACTATGCTGAGTATCTTTGTTCATTTGTTTGAGTGTCCAATTGTAAACGTCATTTTTTCAGCAAGTACTATTTTAATTACAAGTTTTTTTTATTATCAAAATTCTTATAAAAAAATATTTATACATGATATACTTTTATTCGTTGTATTACTTGGTATTGAAATGATTGTTTCCGCAATATTTGGGATTTTTAATGTAAGTTTGGAGACATACTTACTAGATGGAGAATTGCTTTTCATATCTAGTATAGTTATTCTTATTTTTAATATATGTAGTTGTAAAATACTAATAGGAAAATTAGGAAAGTATAAATGGCAAAACATTCAATGGTTAGAAGTTTTATTTTCTATAATTTTATGTATCTTTGAAACTGTATGCATTATTTATTTAGCGGGAAAAAATAAGAATGACAAAAGTTATGCTCTACTCTTTTTTGGAGTTGGATATTTTTTGATAATATGTTATCAACTATATGCAAATCACATTATGCAATTATTTTATGAAAAAGAAAGAAAACAAGAATTAGAAGAAAATAATAAAAAAATGTTGGATAAGCATTATGAAATGATAGAAGAAAAAAATAGAAGGTATAGGAAATTAGAACATGATATTTATAAACACCTTAATACACTTGAAGTTTTAAGTCAGGGCAAAGACAGAGATGTTATTTCTAATTATATTATGGAAATTAAAGAACAAATAGCAAATTTAGAAGAAACATTTATATTAAAAAATAAAGTTCTACAAATACTTGTTAATGGATTATATAAAAAAGCAAGTAATGATAATATTTTATGTAGATTTGATATTGTGGATATGGACTTGACTTTTTTAAATTCTTATGATTTAACTACACTTTTTGGAAACTTATTAGATAATGCATATGAAGCATGTTTGTCAGTTGATGAAAAACAGAGATTTATTTATATGCACCTTTACAGATTTAATAATTTTATTATTCTTTGTATTTGCAATAGTTATAGGAAGAACGAAAATACGAATCTATTTGGTAGCCATATAGTATTTAAAGAATCTGATAAGGGAATAGGATTAAATAATGTGACGGATGTGATAAATAAATATAATGGGCAAATGGAGATATTAAGAAAGCAGGAAGAATTTGAAGTGAGAATTGTTTTACCAATAAGTTAATGTATTTTATTCTAATTTTATGTATTTTATTCATAATAGATTGACTAATAGCTCATAATGTTAAATAATTTATGAAAACATTATAGGAGGTTTATTATGATGATTGAAACAATTTGTGGAAAAATTGCAGAACAGATTCTTAAAGTAGCTATAAACAGTGTAGATTCAACCTGTATATATTGGCATCACCAACCCCAAATTCCTGATGCGGTAAGAAATCTTCATAAGGAAGTAAATACAATTTCCGAAAATAAGTGAAAATTCTAATTTCCCAGCTAAGCTGTGGAGGGTAGGTATAAGTGACGATAATGTTAATAAAAGCCTGCTGTTATATAATGAGTATGGTGTCGGTAACCGACTCATTGTACTATAGCAGGCTTTTTTATATGGAAAAAAAGTTTATGATACATGAGATATAAATACCAGTATCATATAGTTTTATACCAGAATATAGAAAAAGCAGTTATATGGGAAGGTGTGTGCCGATGTACGAGAAATCATCTTTGGACGGGATTTTCTTACCGACATAGTACTCCTGACAGTGTTTTCGGGAGTACGGAAGGGTGATAAAGAAGAATGATATAAATCCGCTTTACCGCGAAAGAGGCAGAGGGACAGGCAAATTTCATACACTTCACAGACGGGTGTATTTTTTCATGTTTTTTTTAGCATGGAAAATGCACCTGTTTTTTTCTGCCCTTTTTTTTGAAAACAGAACCAGAGGCCCGCCGGGTGTCCTTCATTTCAGACAAATCACGAAATGGAGGACATTTGCATGTCAGAATGGAGAAAAATACGGGTAAAGGATTTTTATAAGGACGCTGTCGGGGAAACGGAATACGCCTATGTGTCAAAGGAAGTCTATGAGGCGCTGGCAGATACGTTCCGAAAGGAGGCGCACGCAGAGCAGATGAGAGATCTGCGGCATACCACCTCAGACGGTTATACAGAAGGAGAAACGGAAGACCTGATGGCGGTTCCAGAGGAGACGCTGGAGGATAAGGTCATCCGGCAGATGGATATGGAAATCCTGCAGAAAGCGATGCAGACACTCACTGAAGTTCAGAAAGAGCGGCTGCATCTTTATTTTTTTGAGGGAATGACTACCAGAGAGATTGCAGAAAAACAGCATACAAACCAGAACGCTGTGTGGAAGACCATTCAGGGAGCAGTAAAAAAGTTAAAAATTTTTTTTGATTGAGGGTGGTCAAAACGCATTTTAGTGTGAGTACCTTATGAGAGGAACTTTTCCGGACGGTTGGTCTCTTCCGGAAACCTCTCTTGTACCGCCTGTAGATATGCTTCAGGTGGGGCGCACTTTGACAAACGCCGGAGAGGGTATTTTGGTATCAGGCTCCGAGAGCAGGCACAGAATCACGCTGCAGCCTGCCAGCCATATCCAGCAGTTCAGATACGTTAGCCATTTAAGGAGCCGTAACCGGGGCGCAGCGACACTCCTGCAGCTGTGGCAGAATTTTTTTCTGCCTGTGCTGTGAAAAAGATAACATCTAAGGAGCCGAGCGGGAAAGCCGGGGTACAGCCTGTCTGTGGCGGACAGGTGCGAAGAGGGAAATGGCCTATAATGATACTCCTTGAGATTAGCCAGCACGCAGTGGTGGAGGTGAGATTCCTGTGATGTCTGTCTGCCCCTTAAAGGGCAGGAGCCGCAGACAGTCTGGACTGACTGCCCTAAGGAATGCCCATTTAGGGAGGAGGCAGGAAATTCTTTTTTTGCTTTCTTCTGTCTTTGCGGCGTTCCGGCTCCGGGGAGTAGTGTCGAATAGGAGCAGATCACTTTAAAAATGAAGTGAAGGATTATGGCAGTAAGACTTAATTACAGAAACCATGCGGCGGAGGGGAACTTCCGCCGTATTCTTGTGGAGTTAAGAAAAGCTGAAAAATGGGGAATGGAGGAAAACAGGAGATGAAGAAAGAAGATACCGAAATGATGTTAAGGATTTTTGAAACGGAGAGGGCAGGATATGCCTATCTTTATCCGAGTGATGGAGGGGAGCGGAAAGAGGACTATATCTCGACCACGGCAGAAAATATCGCAAATTATATCGGCAGCCACATGTTTGAGGCTGAAAAGATCGTCATCACAGATATGTGTGACAGGCTGATATTAGATACCTGCGGCTATTTTATCAATAGCTGTCCGAATCAGGAATTCTGCAAGGAAATCCATCCGTTCTTAATCCCGATCCAGATGGGAGAAAAGGACGCAGGAGAGGTGCTTTCAGTCAGCAGGGATGTAGCGGAACAGTATTTCCGGGAAGAGGATGAGGCAGCAACCATGGCTGAAATCGGGATGATGTAAAGGTGTTTCTTCTGGGCGGAAGTGTTTTTCTTGGGAGAATGAATTTAACTTACTTAAATTGTGGGAGGAAAAAGGGGGAGAGATGATGGAAGGCGGAGCGAATGAGGTGCGGTATAAGATTGCTGAATTTCTCTTAAAAAGGATGCATGAAGATAAGCTGTTAACCGAGGAAGAATGGGAAAAAATCCGGGTTTTGAATGTCAAGACTTTCTCCCCGGAATTAGCAAAAGTATATCTGTAATAACACTGGATATATAAAGGACTATGTGGTAGTGTATGTTGCTGACAGGGAGTGCAAACCCTTGAAAATACTGGGAAAGGAGAAAAAAGCATGGCAAAAAAAGTGACTGTCATAAAGGCAGTAAAAGCGCAGAAACATACACAGGAAGAACGCAGACTGAAAGTGTGCGGGTATGCCAGAGTCAGTACCGGCAATCAGGCACAGGCAACTTCCTATACTGCACAGGTCGAGTACTATACGGAAAAGATTGAGAGCAACCCCTTGTGGGAGTTTGCCGGGGTGTATGCGGATGAAGGAATCAGCGGAACAAACGTAAAGCACAGGGATGAGTTCCAGATGATGATTTCAGACTGTGAGGATGGGAACATCGACCTGATCCTTACGAAATCCATCACAAGATTTGCGAGAAATACGGTGGAGTGCATCCAGACCATCCGAAAGCTGAAGGAGATTGGCGTTGGAATCTACTTTGAGAAAGAGAACATCAACACGCTGTCAGAAAAAAGCGAGCTGTTCATTACCATACTGGCATCGGTGGCGCAGGGGGAATCAGAAAACATCTCAAGCAACAACCGCTGGGCGATACAGAAACGCTTTCAGGATGGAACCTATATCATATCTACGCCAGCGTATGGTTATGGAAAAGATGAGGATGGAAATTTAGTTATCATAGAATCCGAGGCAGAAACCGTAAGGTGGATTTATGAGTCCTACCTAAACGGCATGGGAGTGTATGTGATAGCAAAGGCACTGAACCAGAAGGGCATTCCGACAATCCGGGGTGCAGAAAAGTGGCAGGACGGGGTGATACAGGACATTCTGAAAAATCCGATTTATGAGGGCGATATGCTGCAGCAGAGAACCTATACAGAAACAAGGTTCCCGTTTGTCCGAAGGGTAAACAACGGACAGAGAAACCAGTATCTCATCAAGGACAGCCATCCGCCAATCGTCACACATGAGGAGGCAGAAGCGGTGCGGAACCTGATGGCATACCGGGTGGATGTACTGCACATGAACAAGAGTGACTACACCAAAAGATATCTGTTTTCCGGCAGAATCATTTGCGGGGAATGCGGAAGAACCTTCCGTCGGCAGAAAATCTACATAGGAAAACCATATGAAAAAATCATCTGGACGTGCAGCGGACATGTGGAGGATAAAGAGAGCTGCTGCATGAAAGCCATCCGGGAGGATGTGCTGCACCGGGCTTTTACAGACATGTGGAACAAGCTGTACACCAATCAAGGGACGATATTAGAGCCGCTGTTAAAAGGGCTGACGGAACTTGTGGCAGCAAGGCAGGACAGTGAGGAAATCAGACAACTGGATAAGGAAATCAAAGATATAAGCGGGCAGAGCCAAATCCTAAATCAAGTCATGAGGAAAGGATATATGGACTCTGCTCTTTTTATGGAGAGCAGTAGCAAGCTTGGCTGGCAGCTGACGGAATGCAGAAGAAAAAAGACACTTTTGACCAGAAAGCTGCGGAGGACAAAAGAAATTGTACGGACCGAACAGCTTATCCAACTGATTGCAGAACAGGACGGATTAAGGGAGGAGTTTGACGAGCAACTGTTTAAAATGACAGCAGAGAAGATCGTGGTCTCCAAGGAACACGACATCACCTTCTGCCTGCACAACGGACTGAAACTGACGGAGAGGGGAGGCGGACAGGATGCAGTGGCACATGCCAATCGGCTATAAGGTTGTGGATGGAAAAATTACCATCTGTGAAGAGCAGAGAAAAATTGTGGAACAGATATTTACAGACTATGACAGCGGGGTGGCGGCAGGCAGGATCGCCCAGAACCTGAAAGGGAGAAACATATGCAATGCAAAAGGGAAAGTGTCCTGGACCCACGCATCCATCGGCAGGATACTGGAAAACCCAAGCTACCTTGGCACAGACTACTATCCGCAGCTCATAGGAGAGGAACTGTTTGAGAGAGTCCAGTGCAGACGGGAAAAGGTGAGGACAGAGCTTGGAAGGGCAGACCACAGGCCCGGCAGGGATGAGAGAATCCTCTTCGGAGGTGTCATCTGGTGTGCAGAATGCGGGGCAGTATGCAGCCATATCCAGCCGAGCCACAAAAAAGAGCGTGGCGGCACTGCCAAGTGGAAGTGCAAGAGTTATGTGACTGGCAGAGCAAAAAACTGCAGGAACAGTTTTATTACAGACGGGCAGGCAAAGCAGGTGTGTGTGGAAGCCATCAATGCAGTGATACGAAACAAAGGCCTGCTCCGGGTACACAGGCAGGAGGAAAAGGTCAGCCCTCAGTACCGGGTTCTGGAGCGGAACCTGCAGCGGATGAAAGAAGAACAGGAACGCACAGAAACAGACCTGATGAAATTGCTCTATGAAAGGGCAGAGGAACGCTACCGGACACTGGAGGTCAGGGATGGGGAGTTCCGGACAGAGGAGGTCAAAAACATCCTTGCAGGAAAAAAGGAACTGGAAACATTTGATGAAAATTTATATAGAAAAATAATCGCACGTATCTGGGTGCATGGCGGAAACATGGCAGAAGTGGAGTTTATCAATGGGAGCCGTGTCACAGCCGGATATAAGGATTAGGAGGGAGAGCAGATGGCAGAAACAGCAAAAAAGATCAGCATGATACCTGCCAAGGTGCAGTATGACCGGAATGTGAAACTGTCAGAGAAGAAAATGAAGGTCGCTGCCTACTGCCGTGTCAGTACGGAACTGGAAGAGCAGGACAGCAGCTATGAGGCACAGGTGGAGTATTATACCAGCAAGATATCGGAAAACGAAAACTGGAAAAATGCCGGCATCTATGCGGATGACGGAAAGAGTGGAACAAACACCAAAAAGAGGGCAGACTTTAATGTCATGATACAGGATGCCCTTGCAGGAAAGATCGACATGATCCTTACAAAGTCGGTCAGCAGGTTTGCGAGGAACACGGTAGACTCGCTGGTGACCATCCGAAAACTGAAGGAAAAGAACGTGGCGGTGGTGTTCGAGAAAGAGGGGATCAATACACTGGAGGGAACCGGCGAAATCCTTATTACCATCTTGAGCAGTCTGGCACAGGAGGAGAGCCGCAACATCAGTGAGAACATCCGCTGGGGAGTCGTGAGGAAATTTGAAAAAGGCAAGGTCATCGTAAACTGCACAAAGTTCATGGGATACACCAAAAACGAGGATGGTGACCTGGTCATCGTACCCGAAGAGGCAGAGATCGTAAAGCTGATTTTCCGGCTTTATCTGGAGGGCTACAGTACCGGGAAGATCGCAAAGCATCTGGAAGAGCAGGGAATCAAGACCGCCACAGGGCAGGACAAATGGCATTCCACGGTAATAGACAAAATGCTCCGCAATGAAAAATACATGGGAGATGCATTACTGCAGAAAACCTATACGGTGGATTTCATGACAAAAAAGAAAGTCAAGAACACTGGAATCGTACCGCAGTATTATGTGGAAGATGACCATGAGGCGATTATCCCGAAGGAGCTGTTCTACAGGGTACAGGAAGAGATGATGCGGAGGGCATCCTTATGCAAGGCGGCTGTCACCTGGAAGAAGAACCAGAGGAGCAGGTATTCCTCCACCTATGCACTGACCGGCATGCTGATCTGCGGAAAATGCGGGCAGGAGTACCGGAGAGTCACCTGGGCGAGAAACGGGAAAAAGAAAGTTGTCTGGAGATGCAGCAACCGATTGACTAACGGAGTGAAGAAATGCGGGGAATCCGAGACACTCGAAGAGAACACATTAAACAGGGCGGTGATGGAAGCCATCCACAGGATCACGAGTGATGATATGGAATTTATGGAAAACTTCCGGCAGAACATCATCCATGTCATCGGGAACTACAGCACCGCAAAAGAGTCTGAGGAATACGAAGAAAAGATAAAAGAAAAGCAGGAAGAGATGGTGGCACTGATCGCGGAGAATGCAAAGACCGGTTCCTACACACCGGAGTTTGATGAACGCTACCGAATCATAGCAGAAGAAATCAATGCCTTAAAAGAGGCACAGAAAACAGCCAGAAACGAGAAACGGATGGCTGACAGTTATGAACAGAGAATCCAAGATATCGACCATTACTTAAGCACAAGCACCTGCCAGATACCGGAGTTCGACAATGACCTTGTGAGACGGCTGATCTCCACCATCAAAGTGGAATCCAGCGAGAAACTGCTGATACAGTTCCAGTCAGGCATAGTCATGGAGCAGGAGATTCGATATGAGTAAGGCTGCGGCAGGAATGGCAGCAAGTAAATAGGAAACGTTGTTCCTGCCAGTTTATGGTAAGAATAAAATGCCCGATGATCCGGGTGTTTTATTGTTGGCATAAAAATAGGAAACAAGTGCAGAACAATAGGAACAGAAAGCATATAAAGGAAAATGAGCAAAAGAAAGTGGATATAGAAAAAGCAAAAAGCACATGAAGTGTGCGGAGAGGAGGAGAAAAGCGTATGAATTATGAGCAACTGATAGAAGAACTGAGGGAGGAAATGTTACAGCTTGTAAACACGAAATGTGATGCACTGCTCCAGATGTACCGGAGTGGAGAAATGTGGACAGACATGAAAGATACAATCCGGGAAAGCAGCCTTATTACGGTGTCCCCGGCGGAACTGAAAGGAAAAAGACCGCTGGCAGTCCAGTTCGCACCGGGAGAATGGATAGAGACACCTACATGGAGAAAGGTGGCACAAAGGATTTTGCAGACCTGTAATGAACAGCCGGATATCCATGAAAGATTTATGGAAATGTGTGGAAAAGTAGCCGGACGCTGGAGGACGATCCTTGGCAGTTCACCGGAAGAAATGGATGTACCGATAAAGGTGGGTGAGGAACTTTATTTTGAGGGGAAATTTGACACCGAGGCGATGTTAAACATGTTAGAGAAAAAAGTGCTGGAACCGGCAGGGGTTGATTACAGCAGCATTAAAATCCGGTATATGGCAAAAGGGCAGGAGCAAGCAAAAAGTGTAGACCATGTGTCAGAACAGGATGTTTTGGAACATGAGGAGCAGGAACAACATGCACCGGTGCAGACGATGTAAAAATTGATTGTATAAAAGAAACGGGTAAGTTATAATATAGGTGTGGTCAGATGCCTTTTTGGGGATGACTATATCTGTTACAAAAAGGAGGAAGGCCAGTGAATACAGAATTGAAAAATGCAGTGAAAGCAACAGATTCAAAAGCACAGTATGATACGAGTGCAAAGCGTCTGTTAGGACAGAAAAGCATACTGGCACATATACTGGTAAAAACAGTTGATGAGTTTAAGGGCATGAATCCCAAGGATGTGGTCGACTGCATTGAGGGAACACCACATATCAGTACGGTACCGGTAGAGCCTGGACTCACAAATGCAGCCAGCGAAAAAAATGGTGAGAGACTGGTCGGTTTCAACACAGAAAATGAAGAGATCAATGAAGGTCTGGTAAGATTTGATATCGTTTTTTATGTGCGTATGAGAGACGGATTGTCACAGATCATCATAAATGTGGAAGCACAGAAAGATGAGCCGAAGGGATACGAAATCTTAAACCGGGCAATCTTTTATGTGAGCAGACTGATCTCATCACAAAAAGAACGTGATTTTGAGAATTCCAGCTACGATGACATTAAGCGTGTATATTCGATCTGGGTATGTATGAACATGGAAGAGAGCAGCATGAGCCATGTGCATCTCACAAAAGAAGATTTGATCGGTTCCTATCAATGGAAGGGAAATCTTGATCTGCTGAATATCATAATGCTTGGACTGGCAAAGAATCTGCCGGAACATGATGAGACATATGAACTGCACCGTCTGTTAGGAGCGTTGCTGTCACAGGAACTTACAATAGATGAAAAACTAAACATAATTGGAAATGAATACGATATTCCTATTGAGGAGAACTTCAGGAAGGATGTGAGCGTTATGTGTAACTTGAGTCAGGGAATTGAAGAAAAGGGTATTGCGATTGGACGTGCGGAAGGTGAAGCAGGACTTATTATAAAAATGTATAAGAATGGTTTTACAGCAGAGCAGATAGCCTCAGCCACAGATAAGGATATAGAAGAAGTGAAAGCGATTATTGCAGGGAAGGAACCTGCACTTGCATAAAGTTATGTAAGAAAAAGAGAGCCTTTGAGTTTAAATAACTTGGAGGCTCCTGTTATATTAGGAATATTGAAATTAGATGGATATTTGGAATTAGGTAATAACTAATAGAGAGTGATTAAGATGATAGAAAAAGTACAGGAAAGCCATTTATATATGTGGTTAAAGGAAAAAGATAGTAAATTTTTAAGTAAGTTAGATGAAACTATAGAATATGCTAATACGATATTACCGCAAATTAATAATGTTTTTGCAAGTTATACAGTTCATGGTGTAAGACATTCTATAAATGTGATGGAATATATGTATGCACTTGTTGTGGATATAAATAAATTAAGTGAATTAGAAGTAGCATTACTTATATATAGTGCATTGTTGCATGATATTGGAATGATTGCAAATGTGGACGAAATTAAGGAAATCAAAGCAGACCATGCGATATTGGGTGAAAGAAAATATAGTAAAGTACTTGAGAAATATGGGGATGAAATGACCGCTTTGCAAGAGTGCGTAAGGCCGGTACATGGTAAACGTGCGAGAGATTATATTGAGACAAAGATGGATGAAAGGTTATTTTTGATTCCAGAATCAACAAATATTTCATTTAAATCTGAACTTGCACAAATATGCATGTCGCATAATGAAGATTTTGAATGGATAAAAAAGAACTTGCATAATGATGAAAAAAAGGGACATTTTGATCTTAATGCACAGTATATCTCTGTGCTACTTAGAATATCTGACTATTTGGATATTGATGAGCAAAGAGCACCATTATATTTATATAAATATTTGAACCCAAAGGAATTTAGTGATTTAGAATGGAAACAACATTTTGTGATAGAGAACTATGATAAAATAAGAAGAAACCCTAAAACAAATGAATTAGAAATTTTCTTTCAGGGTACAAGTCAGGACCCATCTGTTCATAGAAAACTTTTAAAATACTTTGATGCTATTAATGGAGAATTAAAAAATGCTGTAGATTTATGTGAAAGTTTTGTAGACGAGAAATATCTATTACCATTAAAAACAAATGTAGTAAACCAAATTCAATCGAAGGGTTTTAGTTTTTCTGATTTAAGACTTTCTTTGGATTATAATGCAGTGACCAATTTATTGATGGGAGAGCATATTTATGGTGATAGAAAATATGGGTTAAGAGAATTAATACAAAATTCAATTGATGCATGTAAGACTATGGAAGAATCGGCCACTAAAATGGAAAAATTTAGATATCAAAATTATCAGCCATATATTTCAGTGATTTTGGACAAAGATCGAAAAAAAGTTATGGTTATGGACAATGGTAGTGGTATGTCTATAGATATTTTGAAAAAGTATTTTCTGAATGTTGGTGTATCTTATTATGCGTCAGATGATTATAGGCTACAAGATAGAGAATATTCGCCAATAGGGCATTATGGAATAGGTTTTTTGGCATGTTTTATGCTATCCGATAAAGTGGAGGTTAATACAGTTTATTATAATGAACAGAAAATGAATCGAATTTCATTTGAAAGAAACAGTGAGTACATATGCCTTACTTATGAAGATACTGTAAGACAGCAGGGAACAGAAATAATTTTAGATTATGACCAATGTTTAAGTGTGTTCAATAATAATATAGAAAGATTGGTATCTTTTATAGAAAATAATTTTTTGGATTGTGGAATACCGATTAAAATATCAACAATGGAAAAAGGTGTATCAATGCCATTGGAATGTAATATTAAGAGGATTGAAACAATAATTGCAGAAAACATATGTCTTTCAGAATACTTAAGTGGTATAGAGGCATTCATTGATTGTAGCTATAAACAAATAAATTTTGCAAAATATTTAAGTGACATAAATGGGTACGAGAGTTATTGCTATAATGAAGAGGAGTATTCGGTGGATGAAGAAAATATATCCATTAAAAACTTTGTTAAAGATGGGAAAATTACATTCTTGAAAATTCCGATTATTACAGAAGATGAAGAAAGTGAATTCCTTAAAGCCTATGATGTTTTAGAAGATTACCAAGAAGCACTTGATAAGATAGGAAATTATGAAGCTATAAATATATGGGGAGATGAAGATGAGTTTGAAGATTACGATTTTATAATAGAAGAGTCAAGTGAGAGCATTATTGGTGGATATACATTAGGCGGATTTAGAAATCAGTTTCATCATGGCTCTTTAACACCAGTAAAGCCAGAAATTATAAAAAAAGGGGTTGTCACAGGAGAATCAAATGCTGTTTTGCCTTATAATGAGGAAAATACATTTAAAGGAAGATTTAGATGGGAAAATACTGATACATGCTATGTTAAGAATGTTTTACTATCAGGATTAAGGATTAAGATACCATATCTTGTTGATGGAGTAATATTAAAGGGAGCCGTTATTAATATTTTTAATCGAGAATTTATCCCGAATGTTTCTAGAAATAATATAAGTGCATCGCAACAGGAAAAATTATCTTATGCAATAGGAAAAGCAATTCATTTATGGATTAGAGATCATGCTGAATTATCTACAGAGCAAAAAGCTTTGTTAGATGTTTTTATTGAGACAAAATATAAAGAGACAAATTATTGTTTAAGATAGTAAATGGTTGGAATAATGCCTCCAAGTCCACAACAGATTTGGAGGTTTTCTTCTGCCCATTTTTATCGGGAAGTAATTTCCCCAATAAACAATTTATGGTACAATATCTTAGAAGTTATCATCAAGGGATGAGTAGTGGACCATAGAGAAAGAGCAGAGTAATCGTAAGCTGGTCTGGCTTACATCTAAAATACAATGCAATCTTTTGCTATGCAGGGGCATAAGAGAGAGCATCATGTCAATTTTTTGCAGCCTCGTCACAGAGGATTGCAACATTTTTCGCTCCCAGAGTAAAGTGAAAACTCTGGAAAGTGCATCTCAATTACCCTATCGACACATGTTGAGTGCGTGATAATGATGCAGTATTGTGGAAAAGAGAAGAAATAGTAGGGTTTGACCACAAGATGTTGTGGTTTGAGGGCAAAAATTAGACCGAAAATTGGCTAGTTTTTGCCCGATTTTTTTGCCTATTTTTAAAGATGCACAGCACTCGCCGAAGGCGTGTGCGGGTGAAAAGGTGGTTTTGGGAGTGATTTGGAGAAAAACGTAGGAGGGAGTGGTAAACAAAGTTAAAAATGAATATGGGTAGGAATGCAAGGCGGTACTTATTTTAGAAATGAAATAGGTGCCGCCTTATTTTTGTTTATGGGGGTAAAAGAACATGAAACAGGCAGTAGTTACAATCAAGTATGAAGAAGAGAAACTCAATGCCATCAAGCAGTATATGGGCAAGAAGGATGCCGACTTCGAGTCCGAGATGACAGAGGTACTTGGAAAGATGTATGAGAAATATGTTCCCCAGGCCGTAAGGGAATACATAGACAGCAGGGGTGATGTGCCTGCAGCTATTAAGAAAAGCAACAAAAATACTGCAAAAAACGCTGGCATGACTACCGGGGTATCTTCTCAGAATGAGTAAGCGCAGATGGTGAAGTAGGGGAAATTACCCCCTGTGAGCGTTCGTGAGCCAATTTGAGGAAATGTAATCGGAATAGCCGGAAATGGCAGAGTAAAGAAACGAAATCCGGGGTAAATGTGGGCTGTAAAACTAGGGTCGAAAATAGTGCAGGTTAAAGGGGTTATGCCGCTTCAGGGCGGCCTAACCCGTGAAACACCCACCGGCAGAGCCGTTGGGGGATTTGTGGTATGGCATAACTTTTTTGAAGATTTGGAAGAAGTTATGCTAATTTTTATTATTTTCAAGAATTGAAAGGCATTAAGGGAACTTTAATTTATGCCTTTTGCAAAAAATGCTTGCAAGCTGAAGAAAAAAGAAAGGAATTGAGTAGTCCCGCGGGGTAAGGTGCGCACCACTACCGGTATGGGACTATGAAAGTTTTAGAATTATTTGCAGGAACACGGAGTATCGGGAAAGCCTTTGAGAGCAGAGGGCATGAAGTATTCAGTGTGGAGTGGTCCAAGGACTTTGAGAACATTGATTTGTATGAAGACATCAGTAAGGTAGCCGCAGAAGATATCTTAAGGCTTTTTGGAAAGCCGGATGTCATCTGGGCGAGTCCAGACTGTTCCACATTTAGTATTGCAGCAATCAGTCATCACAGAAGAAAAAATCCTGAAACCGGAAGTCTGGAACCGGTCAGTGTATATGCAAAATTTTGTGACATGGTAGATCAGCATGTGCTGAAACTTATTGAAGAGTTACAGCCAAAGTATTATTTTATTGAAAATCCCAGAGGTGGTATGCGGAAGATGGAATGGATGAAAGGTCTGTCAAGATACACCGTGACATATTGCCAGTACGGTGACAACCGGATGAAGCCGACTGACATTTGGACGAATCATCCCGATCCGAAGTTCTTGCCGATGTGTCATAACGGAGATTCGTGTCACGTGGCAGCTCCAAGAGGAAGCAAGACTGGGACGCAGGGATTAAAAGGAGCCAGAGAAAGAAGTGTGATACCGCAGAAATTATGTGACCATATCGTAGACATCTGCGAGGAGTAGTAGAGAAGGAGGATGAGAGTGGCAGGCGAAGGAAAAGTAAGGAAGGGATTTTATATTGAGGAAGACTTGCTGGAGCAGATAGACGGATTATTGGAGCAGGCAGATGTGAAATCAAGGAATGAATTTTTGAATCAGGCATTGAAATTTTATATCGGCTATCTGACATCAGAGAAAATTGAAAACTATATGCTTTCCACTATCTCCTCAGTGATGCATTCCACAGTGAAGGATAGCGAGAACCGAATGGCTCGTGTGATGTATAAGCTGGCGGTGGAAACCTCTAAGCTGTCTCATGTGATTGCGTATAGTCATGGAGTGGATGAAGAGGCATTAAAGAAGCTGCAAGCAAAGTGTACGGATGAAGTGAAAAGAATTAATGGTGCTGTAACTTTTGAGGATGCATACCGTTTTCAAAATGAATAGTAAGTAGATTTATTGACACAGATGTTTGGAGAAGTATATTATAGATAGTATAGAAAATGGCTTAGGGTTAAGTTTGTAATGTAAGCGAAAGGAGTCAGATGCTATATGGATATTACGTCATTAGTTGAAACCATAGGAAATAATATTGTTCAATTTCAGCCAACAATTCAAGGTGTAGTTAGTGCTGTTCTTACAACACTCTTTTTGCGTAAAAATACAAATATATCTGAGTTTGAAAAAATGAAGGCAGGAAAATATAGTGAAGCATTAGATGATCTTTTGGAAAATGGAAAAATAACATACTTTGAACTTTATAAGTGTCAAAACTTTTTGAAAATTGCTAAAATTGCGGATGAATATCATCAGGAGAAGCAAGAGGAGGAATCAAAATTCTTCGACTTTGACTGGTTTATGAGATTTTTTGATACTGCGGGCAATGTTAGCAGTGAGAAAATGCAGAGATTGTGGGCAAAAATATTGTCAAATGAGATTGAAAATGTAGGTTCTTTTTCTCTTAGAGCAATAGAAACATTAAAAAATATGAATCAGCATGAGGCTTCTTTGTTTCAGCAAATGGCTCATTTTGTGTTAACAGATTCGAGCGGTATAAAATTTCTTCTCTCAACGGATAATGATTTAGGCGTAAATGTCAACGAAAAATATGGTTTGACAAAAGCAGATATAATTACATTAGAAGAATGTGGAATTCTTAATTCGCTTCGTAATGATAATCGCATTAGCCTAGATAGCAATCCTTGTGGTATATGGAGCGAAAATATTTTACTTATATTAAAACTAAAAAATTCAGATGGAGGACTGTTCAGCTATAAGTACAGTGGCTATAGTCTCACAAAAGCTGCATGTCAACTTTTATCTATTGTTGATTCAGAACCTAATGATGAATATTTACTTGATGTAGGAAGAGAATTTGCTAGAAAATATAGTGGAAATTTTATTGTTAAGGCACATAAAGTATTAGATAGCAGTGTTGATACATTTAAATATGATTCGGATTTAGATTTGCTTTTGTAGGTCAATATGAATTTGCGTAGCCTATATAACATGAAGTAGTGAATAAATCTAATATATGAGAGATTATGGTAAAATATTTTGGTGGATTATGACTTGTAAAGTTTAAGGATACAGGTGGTGGCATATAAGTAAAAGCTCATCGGATATTTGTGTCAGAGGACGATACCAAGAAAAGTATTCCGAGATATAAAGATAAATTGAAGAAAAATCAATACAATTATGTGTCAGAAAAATAGAGCGGAGGGACTATGCCCAAACTAATCTTACGTTGCAACTATCTCAAAAATGCCCCTCCTTCACATCTTGCCAATTACATGAATTATATCAGTACCCGTGAAGGTGTGGAGAAGATAGATAATACCTGCGGTCTGCTTCCGGTTACGGTTAAGCAAAAGGAACTGATCGCAGACATCCTGTCAAAGATAGAGGATGCAGACCGCATGCATGAGTATTATGATTATCTCCAGAGGCCAACAAGAGAGAATGTAACAGAGTTTATCACGCAGGCATTGGAAAACAATCTTGATATCATAGCCAAGAAGAAAAATTACATAGATTACCTTGCAAACAGACCAAGAGTAGAAAAAATCGGTACTCATGGTCTGTTTTCTAATGAGGGGGAGTCTGCTGTGCTGTCCCATGTGGCAGAGGAGGTGGCAAAACATCCGGGAGTGATATGGACAAATGTTATCAGCTTGCGGAGAGAGGATGCAGAAAGGCTTGGATATGACAATGCCGCACAGTGGCAGGCACTGCTACGGAGCAGGGTGGAACTTTTGTGTGAAAACTATAAGATAGACAGCAGAAACCTCAAATGGTATGCAGCATTCCATAATGAGTCCCATCACCCTCATGTACATCTGGTGGTATACTCCACAAATCCATCGGAAGGTTATCTATCGCCAAAAGGTATCGACACCATGAGGTCTACCTATGCCCATGACATTTTCCGTCAGGAGTTTATGAGTATTTATGAAAAGAGAACACAGCAAAGGGAACAGTTGAAAGAGCAGGCAAATAAAAGTCTGCTTTTTTTATTGCAAGAAATGCAAAGTGGTATCTGTCACAATGAAAAAATTGCAGAACAGATGAAAGTGTTATCCAAACGATTGATGAATACCAGTGGCAAAAAGGTATACGGATATCTGAAAGCAGATGTAAAGGCAATCGTCAATGGTATTGTGGATGAACTGGCAAAGGAAGAAAAGGTAGCAGAGTGTTACAAACAATGGATGGAGAGCAAAAGTGAGATACTCCATTTTTACAAGGATGCAGATGCAGGGCAACTTCCGTTGTCGGAGCAGAAGGAATTAAAAAGCATCAAAAACATGGTCATCCGGGAAGCAGTACGATACGGAGAAGGGTATCTTTATACAGAGGACGAGGGACTGGAAGATTTGGAAACCGAAAGGGAAGAAATGGATGCAGATGATTCTGAAGTGTCAGAAGATATGACGGAAGTTCCAGCAGATTATTCTGATGCGGAGCCGGAAACGGAAGAACCGGACAGTCAGGAGTTTTATGCCAAGTGGACGGATGCTTATAAAGAAGCGAGGGAATATCTGTATGGCACATCGGAGATGGAGCCGGATGAGGAGGCTGCCTATGAAATCATGAAAGAGGAGGCAGAGCAGGGAAATGCCTATGCAATGGCAGACATGGGTAAGATGTATGCACAGGGCATTTTTGTGGAAGCAGACAAGGCGAAAGCACAGGAGTGGTATGAAAAGTCCCTAAAGGCAATGCTTATCGTGGAAGGCAGAAAAGAAAACACTTATCTGGAATACCGTATCGGAAAAATGTATCAGTATGGCTTGGGAACTGAGGAGAATCTGCCGGAGGCAGCCAAGTGGTTTGGGATGGCATCAAGTAAAGAGCATAAGTACGCCTTATATTCCCTTGGCATGTTGTATCTGCATGGCAAAGGTGTGGAGCAGGACGAAGAGAAAGCCTGTCAGATGTTTCAGCGTTCCCATAAAAAGGGCAATCCTTACGCATCCTTTGAATTGGGAAAACTGTATGAAGCTGGAAGAGGAAGCGAGAGGAATACGGATCTGGCGGGGAAGTGCTACCGGGTAGCGTTTCTTGGTTTCTTAAATCTGGAAAAGAAGTCCAGGGATGATACCTTATGGTACCGAATTGGAACCATGTATTTGCAAGGAGTTGGTACTGAAGCAGATGAAAAGGAAGCCGAAAAGTATCTCCGTAAGTCTGCGGATTATGGAAATACCCATGCGGCCTATCAATTGGCAAAGCTGTACATCCGTCAGGAAACGGAGAAACGAAAAACGAACCTGGAGGAAATACCGGACTATGAAAAAATCAAGAAGGCACTTAAATTGCTGACAGCCGCTTCTGAGCAGGGCAATTCTTTTGCAGATTATGCCCTTGGAAAACTGTATGCGGATGGGGAACTGACAGCAAAGGATATGGAAAAGGCATTCTATCATTTACACAGAGCAGCAGATGCAGATAATGTCTATGCGTGGTACAAGTTGGGCAGATTGTATCTGTCGGATGAGTATAAGAACATCGGCAGAGCAGTCCATTATCTAAAACTGGCAGCAAATCAGAAAAATGGATTTGCATTATACCGGCTTGGGAAGTTATATCTTGCAGAGGAGGTGGTGGCAAAAAATGTAGAACTTGCCATACGGTATCTGGGAGAGTCTGCTGGCGTGGGAAATCAGTATGCACAGTATGTCCTTGGCAAGGTGTATCTGATGGGAAAAGAAGTAGAGCAGGATAAGGAAAAAGCATATGAATATTTCAGATTGGCAGCGGAGCAGGGAAATGTGTACGCTGCTTATTTTTTGGAACATTGGAATGATATGCCACATCCGGATTTACTGCTAATGGCAACCAGACTCATGCATCATCTGGAAAAGATAATAGAGGACGATGTTTCCGGAAAGAAAGGAGGCAGGCGAGCCGGTATGGACCGTAAGCTGGCAAGAAAGATTAAGAATAAGAAAATCGCACAAGGTCATGCAAGAGATGACAGGGAAGAAATGGTACAGACACAGTAAAGGAGGAGCAGATTGGGAGATTTCATTTATTTTACAGAGGAACAGAAGGAAAGAGCCAATGCAGTCCCCATCATGGATATTTTGAAAAGAGAGCATGAAGAAGTGGAACGCTCCGGAAATGAATGGAGATGGAAGAGGCATGGTAGTGTGACATTCCGTGGAAACCGTTGGTACAGACACAGTAAACAGTTGGGAAGCCATGCCATCGATTTCATGCAGGAATTCTTTGGGATGTCTTACCCGGAGGCCGTCACGTATTTGTTAGATGGGGAAACCGGACAGGTCATTCATGGGGGAAGTCCACCGAGGGAAACGATAGGCAAGAAATCAGTACGTCCCAAGGAAGAGGAAACCACAGAAGAAAAAGAACCGAAAATATTAGTGCCGCCGGAAAAGAACGATACCATGAAAAGGGTATATGCCTATCTGATGCAGAAGAGGCATATCAGCAGGGAAGTGCTGTCCTTTTTTGCCAGACAGGGAACCCTGTATAAATCCGCGGGACATCACAACGCTGTATTTGTTGGAGTGGATAAGGAAGGGAATGCACGCCACATACATAAAAAAGGTACCTGTTCGGATGGCAGGAGCTTTCGCATGAACGAGGATGGTTCGGACTCTTCCTATGGGTTCGGTTATGCCGGAGCTGGGAACAAGCTGTATGTGTTTGAGGCACCCATTGATTTTTTATCATTTCTGACCTTGTATCCTGTAAACTGGCAGGAGAACAGTTATATTGTCTTAAACGGAGTTTCAGAACATGCCATGCTGCAGATGTTAAAGGATTATGCGAATCTGGATACGGTTGTGTTGTGCTTAGACCATGATCCGGCAGGCATAGAAGCCCGTGGAAGACTGGCAGAGATTCTGGTGCAGAATGGATACAGGCAGATTAAGAATTTAAAATCCACCTGCAAGGACTGGAATGAAGATTTAAAACTTCTGCATGGGGAAGAGGTAATCCCGGCACAGGAGCATCCAAAGATTTTGGAATGCGATGCATGGATGGAAATACTAAAGCAGGTCACAGACAGTGTGGATATGAAGTATGCCACCAAGGAAAATGTGTGCCGGTATTATCAGGATATTTATAATGCACTGAAGAAAGGGAACGGAAAAGAACATCTGGAAGATGCTTTTGATGGCGGAGGAATGCTTTTAACTGGGGTGCTGGTTAGGTGCATGGAGAAAGCAGGCAGGGAACTTGGCAGAGAAACAAGTGCAGGTGAAATACTGGATAACCTGCATAAGAGATACCGACCGCATAAGGATAAGGGAAACTACAATACAAGGCTTCGGAATATGCAGAAAGCCTTTGAGGAAGTGATGGAGGTATTTGACAAAAAGGATTTGTCCTTAAAAGAGAATAAAGAAGAATTTGTGAAGAAATGTATGAGCCTGACGATGGAGTGTATCAAGGCTCATATTTTTGTTGCAACAGAATATGAGGAACCCATACAGAGAAAGGAGATGAGGATGGAATGCAGCCAGTCGTGATGTTGCTTGTGTTAGGAGGAATTATGTTTTTAGTGATTGGAGGACTTTCCCTGCTGGCACATTATTATACGCTCAATGGAATCAAGAGTAAGACCGTAGGAGATGGCCAGCACGGTACCGCCCGGTTTGCTACCAAGAAGGAGATTGAGGAAACCTATGTGGAAGTAGCCTATGAGCCGGAGAAATGGAGGAAAGGAGAAAACCTGCCTACTGCACAGGGACTTGTGCTGGGGAGCATTGAAAGAGCAGGAAAGTTATATGCCCTTGTGGATACGGGGGATGTGCATTGTCTGATGATTGGAGCAGCAGGTGTTGGTAAGACCGCACACTTTCTCTATCCCAACATCGAATATGCCTGTGCCTGTGGGATGAGTTTTCTGACTACGGATACCAAGGGTGACCTTTACCGAAACTATGCAGGCATTGCCAAGAAATACTATGGGTACCATACCGCAGTCATTGACTTAAGAAACCCTACCAGAAGTGATGGCGATAATATGCTCCACTTGGTAAACAAGTACATGGATGAATACCTAGCAGATCATAATAATTTGAGTGCCAAAGCAAAGGCAGAAAAATATGCAAAGATTACTGCCAAGACTATTATATCCTCTGGGGGAGCCGACAGTGCCAGCTACGGACAAAATGCATTCTTCTATGATGCCGCAGAAGGTGTGCTGACCGCAGTCATCCTGTTAATAGCAGAATTCTGTCCCAAGGAGAAAAGACACATCATTAGTGTGTTTAAACTGATTCAGGATTTACTGGCACCATCCAAGGTAAAAGGAAGAAATCAGTTCCAGTTGCTTATGGCCAAGCTTCCCGATACCCACAAAGCCAAATGGTTTGCCGGGGCAGCTTTAAATACCGCAGAGCAGTCCATGCAGTCTGTTCTTTCCACAGCACTCTCCAGATTAAACTCTTTCCTTGATTCCGAACTGGAACAGATACTGTGCTTTGATACCGCTATCGATGCCGAAATGTTTTGTAAGCAGAAGACAGCGGTATTTTTAGTGATGCCGGAAGAGGACAATACCAAGTATTTTATTATCTCTCTGATTTTGCAGCAGCTCTACAGGGAAATTCTTGTGGTGGCAGATGAGAACGGAGGGAAGTTGGATAACCGTGTAGTTTTCTATTGGGATGAGGTCGGAATCATACCGAAGATTGAGAGTGCGGAGATGATGTTCTCGGCATCCCGTTCCAGAAGAGTAAGTATCGTACCTATGATACAGTCCTTTGCCCAGCTTAATAAGAACTACGGAAAAGAAGGGGCAGAGATTATCATCGATAACTGTCCGGATACCATCTTCGGTGGATTTGCACCGAACTCGGAATCCGCAGAGGCGTTGTCCAAGAGCCTTGGTAATAAGACGGTTATGTCCGGCTCCATCAGCAGGGGAAAGAATGATCCCAGCCAGTCACTTCAGATGATACAAAGACCATTGATGACACCGGATGAATTAAAATCCCTGCCGAAAGGAAACTTTATTGTGTCTAAAACAGGCAGACATCCCATGAGGACCAAGCTGAAACTGTTCCTAAAGTGGGGAATTAGCTTCGAGGAACCATACGAGATTGAGGAAAAGTCAGCAAGAAAGGTAGCCTATGCAGACAAGCAGGAGATTGCAGAAGAGATTATCCGCAGGTATATGTGCTGTGTGGATGAGGAGCCGGAAAGTATGGAACAGGGCAGTGCATCTAGAAGCGGAGGTATGCTGCAGTCACAGATGAATGAAACAGTGACAAAAGTCAGACAGGCTCTCCGGACAGAGGATTAGGTGATTCGTTGAACAAAAAAGAAATATATGAAGCAGAATTGCCCCCTAGGGCTGTGGCGGTATATCTGTACTTAAAGGATCGTGCGAATAAGGAAGGCACCTGTTACCCGGCAATCGGTACCATTGCAAAGGAACTGCATCTGTCTGTCAGCACCGTAAAACGTGCCATCAGCGATTTGGAGGAGAACGGATTTATACGCAAGAAACAGCGCTGGCGTGATAATGGTGGCAGAAACAGTCTGCTGTTTGAAATCATAAGGTAAGCACAAAGGGGATACTGCGTAGGTCAGGTGGACTATGGTATGGTTCATCATGACCTATGCAGGGAATGAGATAATTTATAATAAGTACAGAGGAAAAATCATTATATAAAAGCTGGGGAGATACAAATTACTACCTTTTTTGCATAGTGAGAGGAATAATAGCAGGTTTTTTTCTTTGAATTGGAGCTATAATATAAAATGTAGTTTTATATTATATATTAATAAACGTAGAATTCTAATATTTTATATAAATTTAGAAATTGCTTTTGTTCTAAGATGTATATTATTATAAAATAAGATGGCGGAAAACATAAATTACTTATATTTTTGAATGTTTATCTTAAAGTAAGGAGAAGGTAAAATATGAGTGATATAAAAATTGCATGTGTCGGAAACCTAACAGATGATCAATTGTTGTACATAGATGCTATTCCCTCTCTAGATGATGTTGCGTATGTTAATAAAAGTACTCGTTGTATGGGAGGGAGAGGAGCTCTTGTTGCTCTAATTTTAGGAAGAGCAAAATTAGTCCCTAGTTTAGTAACTGTTTTACCTCAAAGTGAAAAAGCTTATGAATATGAGACTTTTTTAAATAAAAATAATGTATGTACGAAAGCTGTGCATTTTTCTGAGACTAGCGATTCTTTATTTGAAGTAATTATTGCAATATCTAGAGAACAAAAAAATTGTATATCTTTTTTTAAACCCACAGATATTTTATTTGAGGTGAATGAGGTACAAAAGGAAACGGTTAGAGATTCTGATATAGTGTATTTTTCTACGCATAAAAGATCTTTCAATCGAGTGTTATTAAATGAAATTGATCTATCCAAAAGTTGTATAGTGCATAATGTAAGTAGTTATTTCCTTCAAGATAGTGAATATACGGATTTGATGCTACAAAAAAGCAATATCCTTATTTTTAATGAATCGGAAGAAGAATTGTTATTGAGAAATCTTGGAATTTCAGGTGCGAGAGAATTATTTAATATCGCCCCCCGATTGGAGGTCCTATTTTCTACTCATGGCGAACGAGGATCCGTAGTTTATCAAAGGACTTGGCAAGAGGAAAGAGTGGAAGCACAAAAGGTTTCCATAATATCTCCTGTTGGAGCTGGGGATGCCTATTCTGCTGGAATATTGTATGGACTTGCACAACGATGGTCCTTAAGCTGTTGTGCTCAATTCGCTAGTGAATTGGCGAGTTTGTCTGTCGGAAGTAAAACATCTTATCCCGATTTAGAAGGTCTAGATAGTTTAATATTAAAATATGGAGGTGCTATATAATGAAAAAAATATATCTAGCAGCAGCTGTTTTCTCTGTTTTTGAGAGAAATAATAATTATTATATTGCAAATATTTTGAAAGAGAAGGGTTCCTACGAAGTCTTTCTTCCTCAAGAAGTGCCTCCGCTTGAAACTGCGACAGGGAAAGATATGTCATATATATATCAACAATGTAAAGTTAATATTGAAAATTCGGATGTGGTTGTTGCATTAGTAGATGGTTCCGATGTGGATTCGGGCGTAGCTTGGGAATTAGGATATGCTTGTGCGAAGCATGTTCCGGCTTTATGTATAAGAACAGATTTCCGAAAAGCAGAAGATAAAGGAGTAAATGTAATGATTGAATATGGCTCTGTTAAAACGGTATATTTAACAAAGTATCATCAAACAATAGAAGAAATTGCTTATCATATATTGCAAGAGTTGGAGGATATACAATTATGAAAAAAATAGCACTTATGTCCATTAAGACTAAGCATTCCCAAAAAATTTTTTCTGGAACTAAAATATGGGAATTTAGAAAAGCACCTCCCAAATTGAAAGAAGGAGAATCTCTAGAGATAGTCGTATATTCCTCTCAGGTGGAAAGAGCTATTGTGGGCAAATTTAGTGTTGAAAGAATTGTTTCTAGCAAATTAGAAGAATTAATGCAAGAGACAGGATATGGAAAAGATACGGATGCCTTAGAGTGGTTTCGTTCATATTATAGCAATAAGGAATTGTGTAGTGCAATAAAAATATCTGATCCGGTACTATTTGAGACCCCTATTACTTTAGCTATGATAAAAAAAGAAATTCCTTCCTTTTGTCCTCCCCAAAATTTTGTTTATATAAGAGAGGATAGCGATATTGGTATGTTGATTCAAAAACACGAAAGGTCTATGTAGTTATGGAAAAATTAGAAATGCCTCTACTTGAACAGATAAATGGTAATGATATAGTAATTAAAAGATTAAGAGATTGCCCTGAATATGCAGAGGATTTCATATATTCTATAACAAATGCAATAGACAAAGCGTATGATGAGATTACTACTTCTTTTGCGGAAAATTTAATAAGAATAGATAAAAATGGATTTGATGAATATGGTTTTTTTTCTTTGGAAAAAGATATATGGGTGGTTTTTGACAAAGAAGAGAGTTGCTTGTTAGGTTATGAAGTTATTACAAGGAAAAGAGGAGGATGTATAAAAATAGGACCCACATATATCAAACCTTTTGCTCGGGGGAAAGGATATGCAGTACAAACAATTCGGGAATTGATTACTGTATATAGAGAGTTAGGAGCTAGGAAAGTATATGTCACAGCTCCTTTGGGTAATCAATATACACTATCATTAGATTTTCAGCATTTAGCATTTAAATTGGAAGTTATTTTACATAAGCATTATTCCGACAAAGGTTCCGAAAGAGTATGTGGAAAATTTATAGCAGAGAGAACGGTTGATACTCCTTTGATTCCTCGAGTACATTATGGTTCTCGAAAGTTTAAGTCTGTATTAATTAATGATTTTGGAAACTATTCCTCGGAGGAATTTTCGAGGTTTATAGTTAGAAACATGGCTTTTGATTATGATGACATTGACGAGACATTTGTTGATGGTTTGTATAATGGAGTGAATATAGGGCTTAATACGAATTATGAAAAAAAGGGGAAATTGCTAGTCAATTCATTTTCCGATTCTTCTTTGGAGAGTGTAGCTGTTATTACCTTAAAAAGAGGAGGAGTAATGAAGGTGAATCCTTTTATAATAAAAGATGATTTTCTTTGTTTTGAAAATATAGAACGTATTTTGGAAGAGATAGAAAAAAAAGCCATCGAATATCGGCGTAGAAAAATCACTTTTTTGATTTCTGTTCGTGATATAATTGTAGCAAACATTTTATGTTGCAATCAGTATATATGTGAAGGGGTTATAAGAGAGCCCTACAAAATAGGGATAGATATGATAGTTCTTTCCCGATTCTTAAGCTAAATAATATGAGAAAAATTTCTTTTTGACAATTTTCCTTGATTTTTATGAATATTGTTACAACTATATACAACTTAATCTCCCGTAAATAAGAGTGTTTTGCAGATGATATTAGAATCTGCTTAGAGGGAGGACGGAATTATCGAGAATCCGTAAGATCGCAAGGAATGATATGTTTTAAAGTTGGGGTAGGTAAGTCCTGATATCTGATGCAACAAGTATAGATACTTGTTGCTTAAAAATGTTAAGAAGCTTGAAAAAGATATAGGTAAGGAAATACTTTTCCCGAATTAATAGAGCAATAAGCTAGTTTATCTTGCGATAATATGTATGTTGGGAGGAAAAAATATTTTGGAACAGATAATAGAAACAGAAGAGTGGCATTCAATTGTTAATACGGAGTTTCAAAATAAGGGAGGTATTATATATAGTTCTTCTGGTTCCACACATACAAGTAAAAGTATAATATATACAAAAGAAGTGATAGAAGGTTCTATTAGGAGAGCTAAAGAGACCTTTTGTCGAATACCTTTCTTTCCTGTTTCAAGGACTGTGATTTTATGGGGATATGGACTGTTCCCCCCTGCCCATTTTTATTCTCTTGCTTTGAGAGAAAGAGGAAATTTAGTCTATCCTTTAGGATCTGGGAAAAATTTGTCTCCGGAACTTGCTGCTCAAAGAATATATGAAATTGCTCCTGAAATAATTATTGGAATGCCTAGCTATATAATAAAAATTCTTTCTATAATTGAGGAGAAAGGACTGGTCTCCCGAATAAAAGAATCTGTAAAGATTGTTATAACGGGAGGGGAGATACTTACAAAAAAATATCGAGACTTAATTAGAAAGAGTACAGGTGCTCCGATATATGATAGTTATGGTATGTTGCAGGCTCCGATGATTGCGGGTGCGTGTTCCTGCGGTAAGTTGCATGTGTCAAAAGAGTATTATCCCGAAATAATAAATAGTAAACAGTTAATTCAAAATGAAGGTAAAGGCGTCCTTTTGTTATCTAGTGATTCCGCTTGGTATCCTTTAAAAATGTCCCGGCTTAACACCCAAGATATGGTTGTTTTAAGTCGAAAGAGTTGTTCTTGTGGATGTAATACACCGACAATAAAATTATTAGGTAGAAATAATCAAAAGATAAAAGTACGCGGTCAAATAATCGATTTTGATGAAATTATTTATATTTTAGAAAAAAAAGGATATGAAGGAAGTTATTATATTGAAATATTAAAAGAGCCCACAGATAAACTATTTTTTTATGTTAGCGATATGGTAAACATAGAAAAATTTGAGAATACTCTTAATAAACTGATTTCTGTTTCTTATAAAATTGTAAAACTAAAAGAGATTGTATTACCTAAGACTAATACAGGGAAAATAAAACATATTCAGATTAAGTAGTACAGAAATTAAGTAGCAATATTTTGATTACATAAGTTTTCATTTTTGAAAAATAAGTTTAAAAGAGAGGATTCTTTAAGTGTTATTAGACGGAAAGAAAATAACTATGGAAGATGTTGTGAAAGTAGCTCGAAAAAGAGAGCGTATTATACTTTCGGAAGAAGTAAAGAACGTAATTAGTATAGGAAGAGCACATATTGAAAATGCCTGTACTACGGAAAAACCTATTTATGGAGTTTCTACAGGATTTGGATTTTTACAAAATAAATATATATCCGTAGATGAACGAAAGAAGTTACAACATAATTTAATCCATAGTCATGCAACTGGAGTAGGAGCTTATTTAGATGAAGATGTGGTTAGGGCATCAATTTTTTTGAAAATTCTATCCTTGATTCAAGGTGCTTCTGGTGTGCGAACAATTGTTGTGGAAAAACTAATAGAGTTGCTTAATAAAGATATATATCCCGCAATGCCTTCCCAAGGTTCTGTAGGGGCCAGTGGAGATTTAGTTCCGTTAGCTCATATGGCACTTGTATTGTTGGGAGAAGGTATAGTAATTGAGCAAGGATTAGAGGTAAACAGTAAAGAGTGTTTTCAAAAAAAGGATATTACGACTCTTTCCTTAATGGAAAAAGAAGGACTGGCGTTAATTAATGGAACTCAGGTTATGACAGCAATTGCTGTTCTGACATGTTATGATGCAAGAAAATTATTTAAATGTGCAGACCTGGCTGCCGCACTGTCCGTAGAGGCTTTAAGAGGAGATTTAGGTGCTTTTGATATCCGAATAATTAATATGCGTCCTCACAAAGGAGCACTTTCTGTTGCAAAGAATATGTATTTACTAACTCAAAATAGTGATTTAAATGAACTTTCTCGAGATAATGTGCAGGATGCATATTCCTTAAGATGCATACCGCAAGTACATGGAGCTTCTAGAGATGCTTTAAATCGTGCAGAAGAAACTATATTAATAGAAATTAATGCTGTAACAGATAATCCCGTAGTTATTCCTAATACGGGGGATATATTATATGGTGGAAATTTTCATGGGCAGCCTATTGCGTTGATAATGGATTATATGAAAATAGCGATTTCCGAAATCGGAAATATATCTGAGCGAAGACTTAATAGACTGTTAGATAGTCATTTGAGTTGCCTTCCTTCCTTTTTGACAAATTCTCCTGGTATAAATTCTGGATTGATGATAACACAATATACGGCAGCTGCACTCGTTTCTGAAAATAAAGTTTTAGCACACCCTGCCTCTGTGGATTCTATTCCTCTTTCTGCAAATCAAGAAGATCATGTTAGTATGGGAACGATAGCAGCACGGCAATTAAATGAGATTTTATATAATGTCAGCAATATAATATCCATTGAAATGTTAGCTGCGTCACAAGGGATAGATATGCTGAAATCTAATCGCTTAGGTATGGGGACAGAAAAAGCATATCAATATATTAGAAATTATGTCAAACGTTTAGAAAATGATCGCATATTGTATAACGATATAGATATAATTCAAAAAAATATATTGGAAGGTTCTTTATTAAAAGCTGTAGAGGATAGTGTAGGAGAGTTAGAATAGATGTATACAATATAACTATTTTCGATATCTGTATCAACTGTTCTTTAGATAGATGTGAAATTGGAGTGATAATGAAAAAAGAAGAAATGTACAGAATTGTACCTACAGTATGGTTAAGAAATGATGATAAATTTTATGAATTAGCAAGAAAATTTGACGAGTATGGGATTAGGGAGTTACGAATAAATTGTGCTCGGTATAATATTGAGTCGTACACCAAAGAAATTCTTGATTTTAATGATTGGTGCATAACAAATTTAGGATACAAATTTCAGTTAATCTTAGATTTACCTATTCCGCATAGAAAAATTCGGTTGCATTATCCCTACAGTGGAGCCGGAAAATATATTCGGCCGGACGAAAGAATATATATAACTCGGAATATTGAAATGTGCGAAGGTAAGCAAAATTGTGTGTTTACACCAGATTTTAATATACTAGGTTCCTTAAGTGTGGGAAATTCTTTATATGTGGGAGATAATCGTTTAGAACTTATTATCACAGAAATGGAGAAAGATGTTATTATTGTTAAATGCGTAAAAGAAGGAGAATTGGCTAACGGAAAATATGTAATAACAAATAGTGTTAAATATCAGCATAGCACTTTAGAAGATATAGAATCTTACATAAAAATGTGTAATATAATAGAACCTTCCCTGGTTGCTTTTTCTTTTGTAAATAGTCCTAATGATATAAGAGAGATAACTAATTTAAATTCTTGGAATTGTAGGGCTAAAATTATTGCGAAAATAGAAACTGAAGAAGGTTATAAAAATCTTAAGAGAATCTTGAAAGATAGTGATATGGTTATGGTAGCTCGGGGTGATTTGCTTAACAACGTAGGAGTTGAAAAATTTGCAGAACATTCGTCCACCATAATAGAACATTGCGAAAACACAGGTGTAAATTATTATGTGGCAACAGGTATATTAGATTCCCTTAAAGAAATAGATGGTTTTGTCAGTCGAGCAGAATTATTGGATGTGTATAACTTATTAACGAAACGGCATTCTAAGATGATTCTGACTTATGGATTATGCAAAAATAAAGAAATTATGGAAAAAACATTATCCTTAATTCAATGTATTGAATGCTAAATTTTACATATAGATTCCTTGTCCCGAAGGATTTTCTTATAAAAACAATAATCTCGCTTGTTTTATTATAGAGATTTTTATGACCAAGGAGAAATATGTAGTGGCAGTAAGAAATTAGAGGTGGCTTTTGAAATTTGAGATATATTTTTGGAGGAAATTAAATTTCCTGATATTTTGTATTTAACTTATTTGAAAATATATATCCGAAAGAAAGTAAAGTGAAATGGGAAAGTTTGATTGCAATAGATTATTAAATGAATATGCATTATCTTGTATAGAAAGCTATTTATTATATTTGATTTCCGAAAAGAGAAGTGATTGGCCTCTTATTTTTTCGGAGAGTTATTTACCCTTTATAAAAGTAGTGGAATTATTTAGAGAAGGACAAAATTATAGTCATTTTAAAGGTATTTCCAGATTACAAAAAGTTGCAGAAAGATATGGATTTTGTAAACTGAAATATGTAAAAGATGGTAAATTGTCATCGGAACTTATATATAAAGACCCTTTTGCAATGCAAGTAAACAGAGAATATATGAGAAGTAAATATGGAAAAGAATTGTGGAGAGATGATCATTATATTTTCTTTAAATATTCTGGCAATGACGAATTTAATTATATTAACAATATTCCCGTAGACAGTGGGAATATGACAATAAGCAAAATATTAGATATATATGATGGCTGCATTATAACATTTGAAATGGATCCTTTTGCAAAAATATATAAAAAGGAGATATTAGGAGAATGTATTAAGAATATTATAATACAAATTGAAAAAAAAGATGAGAATAATATACATAATACAATAGAGATGAAAGAAATTTCTTTAGAGGACCTCCGGGATATAATAGGTGTTTCAAAAATTATAGTGAAACGCATGGAAGCATTTGTAAAGGCTTATGACACAATGTTTTGTCTATCTGAATATTATAACTATCTTTCTCGTTGGTATATAAAACTTGAATACGCAAGGTTGAAAAAGGATATTAGTATTCAAACATCTGATATTATAGCGGAGATAAACGATAAAGATAATTTATTTAGTCAAAATTTATTGAAAAAAGCAAAAGAAATATGGGAGAAAACGTGATGGATAAAAAATTTAAATTGCAAGTAATAGATAAATTGTTTAAATTGTCTGATGTCTATAATGAGGAAAGAATAGAAATTGATAATGTTTGGGCTGAAGAAATATTTGGAAAAATTATATTAAATAGAGTACCGAATATTTGTTATGATAACTTAAAAAATAAATCGGTATGGATTTCTAGAGAATTTGATAATGCATTCGAGGTGTTGTGTAAAAAAAATGTTATAGAAACAGAATATTACGAAAAAGCTGTTATATATGTTTCCGGAATATTCGAAGAAGCAAATTTTTTGTACGCAATGTTGAAAGGAGCATTCTTAATTACGCATGTATATGAAAAAGGATATAGACAATCTAATGATATTGATCTTCTAGTTAAAGAGGAAGATGTGGAAAAATGTCAACAGGTATTATTAGAGAATGGCTTTATTCAAGGTCATATTAGAGGTCGTAAAATAATAAAAGCTACTAGAGAAGAGATTATTTTATCTCGAATGAATTATGGCGAAACTATACCTTTCTGCAAATTTTGGGAAGGACGATATCTATGTGTTGATATTAATTTTTCGTTGGATTATAAACCTATGAAAGATAATACGGTAATTTGTAAAATGCTTGAACAGAGGGTGGAAGTCCCTCTTGAAAATACATGTTTAAGAACCCTAAATGTTACAGATTTTATAATTCATTTATGTTTGCATCTGTATAAAGAGGCAACAACCTATGATTGGGTGAAACGGCGTAAGGATTTAAATTTATATAAATTTAGTGATCTTAATGTAATGTTTCATGAATATGTAGATGAAAATATCTCAGTTCTTCTTAGTGAACGAATAAAAGAGTTTGGAGTTGAACGAGAATGCTACTATGCCCTAGTACATACTCAAGATATTTATGAGAATTTAAAAAATAATGTAGATTATGAAAAATTATTGAAGAGAATAAAACCAGAATGTTTAGAATATCTTTCTCAAATTGTCGACCCTATTAGGAAAAAGACATATAAATATAATATGAGTTTTAGGGAATGGTTTGCATGTGAAAATCGAGTAGCTGAATTACAAGAAATAGATTGAGAAAAAGGTTGTTAAGGAGATATATGGAAAATGGTCCGTCAAAAAGTAAAAGAGTGTATTAATAGTTGTGTAGAAGTAAAATGTTGTATTGAAGAAAACGCTAATTTAAGTATATACGGTTTAGACTCCTTAATTAGAGTGCAATTAGTTATTCTTTTAGAGGAGACATTTAATATTGCTTTTGCTGATAATGATTTAAGTCAGAGCAATTTTGAAACGGTTAATAATATTTGTTGCTTGCTGAAAGGATATGGCATTGAGTAATGAATAAAATGTGGCAGTATGTAAGAGAGAATTTGAGAAAAAATGTAAACTCTCAAATTGAAGAGGTTCTTGGTAAGAAATATAGCTATGGTCAGATATTAAATGAATTAGAGTCTTTTGAAACTGAAAATAGAATTAAAGACCCTAAAGGGAAAAAATGTGTTATTCTTTGCAATAAAAATATTGAGGCTATAAAAGCACTTTTCTTTTGTTGGAAAATGGATATGGTAGGGGTTCCGCTTTCGATGCAATACGGAAAAGAGCAATGTGACAATATAATGAACAGTGTAAATCCAAATTATATAATGACGGATGATATCAAATTATGCAAAGAGTATATACATACAATTATTTATGAGTTTGAGGGTGTTTTGTTATGTTCATTAGAATATAAACAGGAAGAAAAAAATTTGGATGATGTCTCCCTTATGATGTGTACATCTGGAACAACTGGGAGGCCCAAAGCGAGCCTGTTTTCTCCCGAGTCTCTTCAATACAATGTAGCTGCAATAATAGATTATTTTCCTTTAACAAATGCAGATACCATATTAATTTCTAGACCGATTTATCATAGTGCTGTTCTTGTAGGAGAAGTGTTGGTGTCTCTTAGCGTGGGTGCAAATATTATATTTTATTCTGGGGAATATAACCCCATAATAATATGCAATATCTTGGACAGATACAATATTACAGCGTCCTGTGGCACTCCTACAATTTTTAAAGGTATTTCAAGTTGTTTAAGCCATAGAAGAGAAATTGGAAAATTGCATACAATAGTATTGAGCGGAGAATATTTGCTGCAAGAATATGCGGAAGACATAAGAAAATGTTTTCCTTATACAAAAATTTTTAATGTTTATGGATTGACAGAGGCGGGACCTCGAGTTTCCTATTTATCTCCTGAGAAATTTGATTTGATTCCACAATCTGTAGGACAATCCTTGAATGGGGTGGAAATTAAGATTGTTAATGAAAAGGGAATTGAAATGAGTGCATATGAAAAAGGAAAGGTTTGGGTAAAAACTCCTTCCTTAATGTTGGGCTATTATCAAGATATCCTTTTGACAAATAATAAAATTCAAAATGGTTGGTTTGATACCGGTGATATAGGGATGCTAGATGAAATGCACAACTTGTACATATTAGGTAGAAATGATGATATGATAATTAGATTTGGAATGAATATTTTTCCTCAGGAAGTTGAAAATGAAATCTTGAGAATGAACGAGGTTAAAGAGGTATTAGTATATGGTCAATTGATAAAAGGAATAGAGCAAATTGTAGCAGAAATAATATTATGTGAAGGATATGAATCGGAATCTTGTATGGATATTATGAAGAAATTGTCTGTTTTTCTTCCTCCCTATATGATGCCTCAACATGTAAAATTTGTGAAAACGTTTATGCGAAATTCTTCTGGAAAAATTATTAGACCTCCCAAAAAGATAAGAACTATTTCTGATTAAGCGTTTATTGTGAAAGGTGATATATGAATAAAATCAACTCATTAATTTGGAATAGAAAAAGTTGTAGGAGTTATTTATCTCGGGAAGTAAATGAGGAGGATATTAATATATTGCTAGAAAGTGCTAGATGGGCACCTTCTGGTAAAAATGGACAACCCTGGAGATTTGTTATCTTAAGAGATAAAATAGTTAAAGAAAAAATTGCAAATTGTTCCTTATATGGACAATGGATGAAAGAGGCGGACACTTTTATTGTTGTATATCTTGATAGGGAAAATTCTTATAATTATAAAAAGGATCTTCAGGGTGTTGGCGCTGCTATTGAAAATATATGTCTACAAGCAACGGCATTAGGATTGGGTTCTTGCTGGATAGGAGAAATACTCACAAAAGAATCTCAGGTTAATCGAATTCTTAGTGTACCACAAACATTTGAGCTCATGGCATTAATTTGTATTGGATATGAAAATAAGAATTTAGAAAGAACAAAAAGAATGGATTTAAAAGATCTTATTTATAAATGGGTATAAAATTATTTATAAACAAAAGGACGGTTTGTGGAATAAATTTTATATTTTTACTATATGGAGATTTGTTACATTCAAAATCAATAAAAGAAAGGAACCTCCTGTTTTATTAAAAACATATGGACAGAAAAATGCTACTTGATATTAAACCGATACGAACACCTGCGCTTAGAATGAAGGAGGATATCTATGCTACTTTCCTTAATTTTATAGGGAAGGATTATATGTTATTGTTGTCAAGTGCCTGGGGATTCCGATTAAACACTCATAATATAAAATACACATCGGAATATGTTGATCTTGAAGAACATACCTTGGAATACTGTTTAAATAACTATTTTGGTATTCATACAGAATCTAGCTTATGTGTCGTGTTCGCAGATTGCATGGACGAAATATCTGCAAATATAGAGAATAACATTCCAGTTGTATTAAATGTATCTTCAATAGGTTTACCTTATCACAGAACATACATGAATCCAAAAACTGCACATGAGCATCCGATTTTGTTAATTGGATACGATGAAAAAAATGTATATTTTTTAGATCCTCCATGGACATTAGAAGTTATGAAACTTGAAATAGGAGAGCTATCGAAAATTTTATTAAGTATTGAGAAGTTTCATATTGATGTAAAAATCAGTGATATAAATATTAATAAGATTTTAGAAACAATATTAAATAAGGTTAATAGAATAGATGATGTTGGAGATATGTTTGACTCTATTATTTTTTTTGCTGAAATATTTGAAAAGAAGTTTGACATATTTCTTGAATCCTATAACAAAGAATTTGATGTAGAGACTTTACGATTTCATCCTATGGTTTCGAGACTGGATTATATAGGTAGACTTAGATTATGTATGGTAGATGTATTAAAGCATATGGCGAATCGTTATAGTATGGATTCCTTGAATGAAATTTCTGATTTGTTCCAGCAGGTAGCACAGGCATGGATAAGGTTAAGATATATGCTTATTAAGGGATGTTGTAAAGATAGAGAAGGATTTTTAACTGCCAAAAAGAAAGTTGCTCAAAAAATAAAAGCCATGGCATCACAAGAAAGAATCATAAGAGATGAAATACAGAAAATTTTAGATAATAATCTCCTATACAAAAAGAATATAGAGAAAGAAAATGATGATAATTTTGAGATTGTACAAATAAATCTTAACAAATATTTTAATAATTGTGCATTTCACAATTCGCAGAACGAGTTAAAAGCAAACTTCAATATTAAGGAAGTAGAATACTTTATATCTGATAGTATAAAACCTACAGAAAAAATTATACTTAAAAAAATGCAATTTATAATGCCAGATATCTATTCCGAAGGGTTTGATAATATTTCTTGCCAAGGTCAATGCATTGCAGTTCAACAGGGTTTTTACAATAGTATAATGCTGATGGGATTTGCTGTGTACAAAGGATTTGCTGGATGCTTAACCGTGTTGTATGAGGATAATACAACGGTAGAGGTAAATTTTGCACTAACCAATTCTGGTTCCCATAAGACGTTATTTGGAGAAGAAATAGTGTTGACCACCGATTTTATGTCAAAGGGTAAAATAAAGAAAGGGAGAATATATGGTGTTGAGATTGCATTAGAAAGCAACAAGAAAATAAAGGGAATTATACTTCCCGAATGGGAAATGTGTAATATTATGGGTATATCTTTGTGTAAAATACGAAATGTGTGAGGAAAAGGAAGGGATCCTATGAATCTATTTTGCTTGGTACATGCAGGAGGAGATTCCCGATATTATAATAAGTTTATATCATATACTAGAAATACAGATATTGATATTATTCCTATTGAATATAATGGGAGGGGAAAATACAAAAAGGAGAAAATTGCAGAGAATTTCAATGAATTGTGTCAAGAAGTTATTGATAAAATTTGTATACATATTAATGATCATCCCTATGCAATTTTTGGACATAGTTTGGGTGGATTATTAGCATATGAAATATGTGTAAGCTTAACAAATAAAAAAATCAAATTACCAAAACATCTTTATATATCGTCCCGGGATGATCCTATGTCTTCCCATTCTTATAATTTCTCGGATGATGAATTAGTAGAATATTTAATAAGCATCGGAGATAAAAGTAGTGATATCTATTTAGACAAAAGATTCGCAAAGGTTTACTTACATAGAATAAAAATGGATTTTAATCTTCTACAACAATATGTTTGCCTGAAACCTGTTAAGTTAGATATACATACAAGAATATTTTGGAGCGGAGAGGATGACGCTATATTATCCCCCATAGATAATTGGGATAATTATTTTAATGGAATTGTAGAGTATAATGAATTTCCCGGAGGACATTTTTATTTGAATAATTGTTATAAAGATGTTTTGGATATTATTAGGAAAGATTGTGCAGGAGTTGAATAGAATAATGGATATAGAGGTAAAAGAAATAATACAAAAATATACACAATATCAAGATGTATTAAGGGAAGATACTTTATTGAGTGTACTAGAAATTAGTTCGTTGTCCTTTGTTTCTTTGATTGTTGATTTAGAGGATTACTATAATGTAGAGGTTGGAGATGATCAATTGGACTTTTCTGTATATGACACAATTGGAGAGTTATTAATGGCATTTTCACACATTTAAATTTATATATTCTGTTAGCAGAGGGAATATATTATAGGATAATCAAAGTTTTTTCAGAGGCTCTCCTCTTTGAGGTTTGTCGTATATAGAGTACTCTAAACCTTGCTCCTTAATAGAACCTCGAAACTTTGAATATCCTATAATATATAGAGGGAGTTGATAGAGAGATGTCAAACTCCCCTTTTTTTAACTTTTTTGCCATCATAAGCAGAATATGTTAGCGGATTTTTACGATACATTGCAGGTGATATTCCTAGCTTGGCTGTAAATTGTTTGATAAAGTAGCTATCATATTTAAAACCACAACATTCTGCTATTTCATGTATTTTCATATTACTGTTAGATAGAAGTTCCTGGGATATTTTCAGACGATAGTTTAACAAATATTCCATACAGGTGCAGGAAAACTGAGCCTTGAATTTCTGGTTCAAGGAGGTTCGGTTGAGATTTACCAATTCGCACAATGCCCCAAGGGTAATATTTTCCGCATAATGGTTGTGAATGTATTCTGCACAAATAGTTGCTGGACTGTAATTTTCCGGTGTTTCAAAGAATTTAAGTTTTCTTTGATTTATAAAAATATCATATAGACTATTTAAAAGCTGCAAGAGCATCCTGCGAATTCTACAGGTCCAAAATCCATCACTCTGGGAATAAGTTTCTGCACCAATCATTAACATAAGCTCATTGATATAAATATAGTTCTGCGGAGTAAGGGTAATGATTCCTTGAAAAAGGGCTGTGTGTTTAGTGAACATGTAAAGTTTTGTACGGTCATAGGCATATTGCGGTTCAATATCAATAGAGTCCTCTAGGTTGTCAAAGCAAAGGCATGCCTTAATATACCAAGGGTCAAAATGAAAGGATTTAGCACTAAGATTTTCACAGTGAATAAGTTCCACAGCATCATATTGGGACAGGCATATTACGCAAGGAGAATTTAATCTGCGAATATGGCTGTTTATTTTGATTGTAGCTGATCCGCAGGTAATCAAAACTATGGAACAGCGTTTTTTTGCAGGAAGATTATCTAATATGTCATAAAAATTAAATTCAATAGGAATAACTCGTTCTTTATGGCGATCCTGTTGTGGCATAGAAAGCTCCTTTGAAAATATATAGTAAAAATAACAACTTCTGCAATTTATTGTGATACTATTGCAAAAAGTATATAAAAAACATGCATATTTGCAATTGCTGCGAGGGCTAATAGTTGATAGACTGTAAAAAGTATAACAAATAAAAGAGGTGATGTAAAGGATGAAACGTATTCTAGGTTACGCAAAGCATTATTGGACATGGATCATGGTGATTATATTGTCTGGTTTGGGGTGTTCTATAGCAAATGTGTACATAGTCGATCTGTTAAAGAGGGTAATTGACTTGTCTATTTCGAGAGGAGTAGATTTTTCCTTGTGGATATTGATTGCTCAAGCAGTTATAACAATTTTGGTAGGAATGTTGTCCAATTATTTAGTGGTTCGGACTACAGGAGCCTTTGGAGCAGCCATTTTAAGAGATTTACGACGAGATACGGTAAATCATATTATGAAGGTTGCACCTAATGATATGGAAAAACAGAATTTCGGAGAAATCATGGAGAGATTGTCTTCTGATATTGCGGTTGTAGCCGGATATATGGAGACTTATTTTAAGGATTGTTTGTATGTACCTATTGTAGTAACTGTATTTACAGTATATTTGATTGTCATGAATCCTTTGCTTGCTGTGTTGTGTCTTGGTCCGTTATTTATTATGGTACCTATTAGTATTAAGTTACTAAAACCAGTAAAAATGGCACAAACAGAGTATGTTAAAAAACTTGGTCTAACGAATAATCAGATACAAGAGGCCTTTGATGGTGTAGATGTAATTAAGTCATATAACTTGCGGGAAAAAATGCAGAAAAAGTATTACGATGCATTGAAAGAAACGTTGGACATTTCCCAGAAAAATGATTTATGGCAATACAATATTGAACCGTTGTCGGCCTTGATTCGGGAAGCTCCTACGGCTATTGCATTATGTGTAGGAGGGTATTTTGCGCTGAAAGGTGAGTTAACAATTGGTATTCTTGTAGCTTTTATCAGTGGGATTAACAAGATAAACGAGCCACTGGTATATGCATATCAATTGGTTGTTAGGACACAGATGGCAATGATATCTGCAAATCGTGTTTTAGAAATTCTGGATATCCCTATAGAATGTAACAAGGAGAATATGCAAGGGTTTAACAAGTCTTCCGAAAAGGTATTTGAATTTAAGAATGTATCCTTTTCCTATACAAATTCAGAAAACGATAAGCCTGTTTTGGAGCAATTTAACTTGTCTGTTCAGGAAGGTCAGAGAATTGCGCTAGTTGGAAAAAGTGGCTGTGGTAAAAGTACTATTATGAAGTTGATGTGTAGACAAAATGAAGTAGATTCGGGAGAAATTTGTTTCTATGGAAATTCTTTCTCAGACATAGCGCCTAATAGTGTAAGAGAACAATTGTCCTTAATTGCTCAAGAATCTGTGATATTTCCTATGAGTGTGTTAGATAATATTCTTATTGGCAGACCGGAAGCCAATAGGGAAGAAATAGTAGATGCAGCGCAGAAAGCTGGATGTCATAATTTTATTATGGAATTGCCGAAAGGATATGATACTTTGTTAGAGGAACGGGGAAGTAATCTATCCGGAGGGCAAAGACAGAGACTTGCTATTGCAAGAGCCATTTTAAAGGATGCACCGATACTTTTGTTAGATGAACCTACCTCTGCATTGGATGAGGAAACAGAAAAGTATGTAAACCAAACTCTTTTGGCAATTTCCGAAGACAAGACATTGATTACCGTTGCACACCGTCTGAATACTATTGTGGATTATGATGAAATTATTGTACTGGAGGAAGGAAAAATTGTAGAATCCGGAACGCATACAATACTTATACAGAAAAAGGGTGTTTATTGGAGAATGTATAATGAATATATTCTGTCAGGAGGTGTTAGCAGATGAAAGAATTAAAGAGATATTTTTCTTACATAGGAAAGTATAAAACTGCTTATTGGACAGTATTTCTATTTACCTTGGTCAGTTCTGCTGTATTAACCTTTGCCTATCCCTATATGAATAAATTAATTTTTAATGCTTTGGAATATGGAGATATAGAGATATTTCGGCGTGCAGTAGCTTTATGTATTGTGCTTGTAGTTTTGAATTGTTTGGCTCCGTACAGAAGATATTTTCAGATAAAGATTGTACGAAAAATAGTTTTTGACATTAAAATACGACTCTTTGATAAGCTTTTAAAGTTGGACATGGATTATTATGAGAAAAATCATAGTGGAGATGCTCTTAAGACACTGAATTGGGACGCAAATTCTCTTAAAGATAGTTATTTTTCACATGTTTTTTGGGTGTTTGGAAGATTGGTTAATGGCATAATCTCTATTATATCAATGTTTATTTATAGTCCATTGCTTATGTTGGTTTCTGTTAGCTTTTGTCTAGTAACTGTATTTCTTTCAATTCGGATTAATAAGCAGATAAAAGAAATGGATAGGGGTATTCAGAAAAAGATCTCGCATCTCACTACACGTTTAAGTGACATATTATTTGGTTTTACTGAACTTAAAATGTATAAAGGTGCAACAATTGTCTGTAATTATTTTTATGATGAAAATGAAAAGCTTTTGCAAGATGGACGGCAAAGGGCAAACCAGGCCGGAGGGCTTGAGATGATAACATTTTTTTTAGGAATTCTTGCAAGCTTTGGAACAATTGGAGTAGGGGCTTATTTGGTTTTCTGTGGAAAGCTGGATTATGGAACGGTTATGGCGATTATATCACTTCAAATGGGTGTTAGTACGATGATACAAGGTTTTGGGTCTGCACTTACTACACTTTCCGCATCTTTAGTAAAAGCTGGAAGAGTGTTCGATTTTCTTGAGATGGATTGTGAGGAGAAGCAGACAGACAGAACTTTGTCACTGTTGAAGGACGCAATTCCTATAAAGATAGACCGGCTTACCTTTTCTTATGATGGGGAGAAAAAGATATTGAATGATTTTTCTCTGTGTATTAAAAAGGGAGAAAAAGTCATACTTATGGGAGAGTCAGGATGTGGCAAAAGTACTTTAATTAAGCTGTTGTTGGGTTTTTATCAAAAAATAAATGGTTCCATAAAGTTGTATGGACGAGAACTTCAGGAATATTCACTTGCTCAATTAAGACAGATTATTACATATATTCCACAAAGAAACTATCTTTTTGAAGGAACGATACGAGAAAACATTATGGTTGGTGGGATTGGCAGGGAACCTATTACGGAGGATGAAATAGTACATGCCGCAAAAATGGCTTATGCAGATGAATTTATTCGAACACTTCCACAGGGATACGATACGCCATTAGTTGCAGGTGGAAATAACCTTTCAGTTGGACAGAAACAGCGAATCGCTATAGCAAGAGCATTTTTGAAAGATTCGCCAATTCTTTTATTGGATGAACCATCATCTGCGTTAGATGTTCATAGTGAAAAAATGATTAGTCAAGCATTGAGAGAATTAATGAAAGATAAGGTGGTGATTATGGTCAGTCATAAAAGGGATGGTTTTGATACATTTGACAGAGTGATAAATATGTAAATGATAGTTTCAAAATGATGTTGTATAAATAAAGTTGACACCTTATTCTCAAGGAATTCATGTATAATAAAAGAGAATAAGGAGGAACTCTCAATGTCACGAACCCAACGTAAATACGACCAGGAATATAAGATCCAGGCTGTCAAACTTGCCAAAGAAATCGGCGGTGCTAAGGCAGCCAAAGAATTAGGTATCCCAGAAGGAACCATCCACACATGGCTGAAAGCAGTTAGAGCAGGCACATTGGATATTGGCGACGGTGCACATACTCCGGAAAGCGCGATGAGTCTTGCTGAGGAGCTTGCCATGCTCCGCAAACGCGTTAAAGATCAGGACAAAGAAATCCGGCGTCTGAAAGAGGAAAATGAATTTCTCGAGGAAGCAAGCGCTTTTTTCGCAGCCAGCCGTCGGAAGTCAGCAAGAACCAAAGAATGATGTTCATTGCCATAAAAACGAAGGACGGCGTGATTAAGGGAAAACTCTCATTCCATTGCCGGATGCTTGGCGTCAGCCGCCAGGGTTTCTACAAATATCTTGCTATTAAAGATCGCCCTTGGAAATATCAGGATCTTGCTGATGCCATGAGAGTGATCCATGCTGAGGATGAATGCAATGATACCTATGGACGTATTCGCATGTACCAAGCACTGCTCCTTAAGAATCCGACGGGAATCAAGATCCCCAGTGAACGAACCGTTTACAGGGTTATGGATGAAATAGGACTTGTCCATCGGCCAAAGCGCAAGCCAAATGGCATTACCAAGGCTGATCGGGAAGCACGTAAGTCAGATGATCTTCTGAAGAGAGAGTTCAAGGCTGATAAGCCACTTGAAAAATGCGTAACTGATATCACAGAAATCAAGGCAAAAGATGGAAAACTGTATGTTTCAGCCATCTTCGACTGCTTTGATTCCAGCGTTCTGGGACTGGCAATGGAAACAAACATGAAGGCAACTCTGTGTGAGCATACACTGGATAATGCCTATCTGGCGCATCCTGATCTGCGAGGTGCCATTGTGCACTCCGACAGAGGAAGACAATATACCAGTGAAACCTACCGTCAGGCGCTTTCTAAATATGGCATTATACAAAGCATGAACAGTGCTGGTGGCAGGTGCCACGATAATGCTCGATGTGAAAGCATGTGGGCCAGAATGAAAAGCGAGCTTCTCTATGACCGCTACAATACGGAAAGCCTGACCACGGATGAGCTGAGAGTTCTTATTTGGAGATATTTCATCAGTTACTGGAACAACAGGAGGATCTGCTCTGCCAACGGTGGGCTTCCTCCTATGATTAAGCGTCAGAGATACTACCAATCTCTGGACCTGGCTGCATAGGAAATGATATCTTTGAGATAAATGTGTCAACCAATATTGACAATATCAAAAGTTAATTTCTGATAGGGTTTTCATTGCTTAGAAAATAGGCTATCGTACTAGTTGATATTTAACTAGTACGGTAGTTATTTTTTGCAATTTTACTATAATAGATTAGTCTTATATAGGTGCAAAATAGGTGTAAACGTTGACTTAAAATAGGTATAAATAGAATTATAGTTCAAAGGAAGATTACCTATGAGTGCAACGTATAATGAAATGTTAAAAAGGCTGATAGAAGAGCGAAAACGCTTGGGGTTATCTCAGCAACAAATGGCCCGCCTGGTTCATATTACGCAAAGTAACTACAGTAAAGTGGAAAAGGGGCTACACCGTCTGAGCTATGAGGAGTTAAAATATCTTTCCAAAGCAAACATAGATATTTTTTATATATTTACAGGATATAGATGTGCCGGAAAGTATGTTGCGTATTTTCAACAATGTGCATATGTTGAATTGTGCTGTTATTTAGGCATTATTTATTTACTAATAGTCTTGAATGATTGCAGGTCCAATACAGAGCAATGGAAAGATATTGTGAAGAGGGTAAAATATGTGCCATTAGTACTAGATTGTAAAAAGTCTTCCAATATATTTCTTGTTATTAGACACACGACTTGTAGTCGGCAAAAGTCAATGGCTGAAAAATTAGGAGTTGATATTAAAAAATTTCGCGAATTAGAGAAGGACAGATGTTTGCCAGATAGCGAAATTATTTGGAAATTATATAATTTGTTTCATATATCTCCGGCAGTAGTACTGAAGGATAAAAATAGCATGATTAATGAAATATCTTCTCTTCTGGAAGCTGCTGAAGAAAACGGGGCAGAAATAATGGATATTATCAAACAGATATGATAAGGACACAATATGAAAAAGATATTGATACTGGAAGACAACCTTACCACATTAAAAAATCTTACGAAGATTGTTCGGGATCTTGATGAACGAAATGCAGTATTTTCATTTTGCGAGTTGAAAGATGCATATCAGTGTGCTATGGATAGGGTAATTGACTTGTTTATTGTGGATATTATTCTAGATAGAAACAGGCCAGGAGATTCATCTGGACTAAAGTTTGTGGAAAATATCAGAAAAATAAATCACTATGAGTTTGTGCCGATCATATTTGTTACATCTTTAGAAGACGCAAAATTATACACTTACGAGAATCTGCATTGCTATAGTTTTATTGAAAAGCCATTTGATGTAGAAAGACTTAAGCAGTTGGTGGAACAATGCCTACGTTTTGAAGAATCCCGGAATATATCCAAAACGCTATATTTTAGAAAAGACGGAATTATTTTGGCTGTTGAGCGTGAAGACATTGTTTACGCAGAAAGTATTAATCATATAATGCATATTCACACTAAGCAGAGTGACCCTCTTGAGATTCCATATATAACTTTAAAGAAATTTTTGGACGATTTGGATTGCTCGGATTTTATTCAATGCAGTCGAAACACCATAATTAATCAAAAATATATTGATAATTTAGATATTCCTAATCAAGTGATTAAATTGAAAAATGGCTATGGTCGAGTTGGAATAGGTATTAGATTTAAGAAAAATCTAAAAGGTATAGATGTATAGATCGTGCATATCCACAAAAAAGGAGGAAGAGAAGGAGCTTTGTAATAAATGTTATATCATGCGGGACTGATGCTTGAATATATTGCAATAATTGTTACACTTCAAAGAATATACAATAGAAAAGTATGCTTGAATATTGACTCAGTCGGGCTGTGTTTGATGTCTTTAACTATTGTAGAACTTGTGAGATATTACGGACTTAGTAATTTGTTCACAATAATAATATACATACTCATAGGGATATATTGTGTTCGTAAATATAATGACTCAGTCCTTGGATCAATAGTAAGCGTTTTACTGTTACTAATAGTTATAGTAGTTTTGCAATATATAGCGATATTTCCTTGTTCATATTTCTTTTCAAATAATTTGGAATTGCAAATGTTAAGTACAAATGGGTTGGTTTTAGCTGCTGCAATATGGATTCTACCATTAGTTAGGATACATAAACTGCATGAGATTTTTATGAAGAGAGATACTTATATTGCTATAATATTGGGAACAGTTATGGCTGTTATTCTGATGATCATGTTAGAAGATAAAATTGGTAAACAAATACATTTAGCATTCTTCACTATTTCGGTACCTATGTTGATTGTTCTTCTCTGGGGGCTAAGTAAATGGCATATTGCTAATGAAGAAGCTAAGAATTCTAAAAATGAATTATCGCTAAATCGGACGATGCAGGGAAAATATGAAGATTTATTGACTTCTGTAAGATTACGGGAACACGGATTTAAGAATCATTTAGCAGCTTTACTTTCTATAAAATATACAAGCCGTTCATATGAGGAGCTAGTTGCAGAACAAGAGCGGTATTATTCTAAGATTTGTGACGAAAATAAATACAATAAGTTGCTATACTTGAAAGATAGTGTTGTTATTGGATTTCTATATGAAAAATTTCGCGTGGCGGAAACAATGGGAGTGAAAATACGCTATGATATAAAAGGTACTTTTTCTCAATGCGTAATGCCAACCTATCATTTGATTGATATATTGGGAATATTAATTGATAATGCGGTAGAGGCACAAGAGAGCTCAATAGAAATAAAACAACTAAAATTTCAATTTATGGAAAAAGAGTTAACATATATATTTACTGTTTCCAATCCTTATTTGTATGTGAGTTATGCCGAAATCCAATCTTGGTTCCAAATAGATAAAAGCAGTAAGGGAAAGCATCGTGGACTTGGACTATATAATGTTAAAGAGTTATGTGAGAAATATGACGCCAATATTGTATGCAGAAATAAATTAGATGACAGCGAAAACTGGGTAGAATTCACTCTGGAAATAGCGAAGGCGGATAAGTAATAAAAAAACTTATCCGTCTTCCTGCTAATTATTCATTTTCTTCAGAGGGGTAGGGATATTCTCCAAATAAAACAATACTGGGTAGTGAAGTATCCACGATCCATGAAAAAGCAGCAACAGTTACTAAGATATGCGCTATCATTGTGTTATCTCTCCTTTCTTTTGTATTTTCGCAACAAACAATTGGAGCGAATGCAATATAATCATCCAAACCCCTGCTGTAAGATAGGGATTTTCAGGGATTATATATAGGATTAATGCATACATAAAAATGTTAAGGCAGGTGATATTACGACAAAAATATAATTGCTTTCTAGGAAAATGAGTTCGGTATTTAGAGAGAACCGGACCTATTGAATAGCAGGACATAATACACACAGTTAATAAAAGCAATTGTACATATAAAGGAAGCAATATTTTTGAAAAAAAGAAGATGATAACTCCCATATATGTGGTGGATGCCAGTAGGCACTTTTTGTATGTGTAAAAATGAAGACCACCGGAAAATGTTCTTAAAAAACACATTATTATTAATAAGAAGATATATAGTTTTAGATGGTTTTGAAACGCAATACCCATCAGTAGTATTTTGCTTGATTCTGATGAAGTACTTTTGATTACAAAGGTAAGTTGAGCCATTTGATAATTACTTAATCCATATTTGTCTTTAATATATATTTTTATCTTGTCCATACGAAGATCTCCCTTCATCTATTCCAAGAATATCCCATAAAACTGAAAAAACCTCATTTTGAACTGAATATATTGTTTTTTTTACTGACATACAAAAATGGGTAAATAAGCATATGATAAAGCTTTCAGAGAGGAATTCCTTGGATTTTCGGACAATTTTTTTATTAATTAAGTAAATAAGTTATGGCTTATTTGTTTATGATGTAAACTTAGAACTGGAGGTATAGAGCGTATGAACAACGGACAGTTTAACACTACTGGTAATAAGATGTAGAATTATAGCATCTGGAGGTAGATTATGTCGAATATAGAAGTTGGGGCAAGGATAAGAGAACTCCGGGAAATACAAAATTATACAAGAGAAGGTTTGGCTGAAAAAGTGGATATTTCTGCTAAATTTCTTTATGAGATAGAAATGGGCAAGAAGGGATTTTCTGCTGATACATTATGTAGAATATCGAAAGCTTTATCTGTAAGCTGTGATTATATTATGCTTGGTGAGGATGCGGGAAGTGGCGGCAAAGAAAAGATTATTTGTGTATTAGAAAAGCTGGAACCAAAACAAACGAGTAAGATTCAGGATATACTTAAAATTTTATCCGAATTGTGTGAAGTAATATAAATTCAGTTAATAAATAGCATTGTTTAGTAAAAAAGGAAATATTGTCCTCTGCTTTGCAGGATAATGTGAAAAACATTAGTGAGGTGGAGGGTTTTATGAAATTTTGTAGAAGAATGTCTTTTTGGTGGACAAATAGTATTTTTTGCTCACGATATATAGGATTGAATAGTTTAATAAAAACAGAAAAGTATACCCTTCCGAAAGTGATTTTGGAGGGGTTTTTGATATTTATCCAAAGTAAGACACCATATATACAATCATTACGTTTTTAGTATACATCCGGAGTAATGGATTGTGTTTTTAGTTGGAGTCTTCTGTGGTATACATAGAGGCAGAGATCCGCCATGTGTTCTTCACTTCAAGAATTTTAGGAATGGAGAATACAAAATGTCAAAATGTATAAAGATTAGAATAAAGGATTTCTACAAAGATGCAGTCGGCGAAACTGAATATACATATGTCACCGAGGAGGTCTATGAAGCTTTGGTTAATACTTTCCGAAAAGAAACTCATGCAGAAGAAATGAGAGATTTACGGCACATAACAGTAAACGGTTATGTGGAAGGAATGACAGAAGATTTAATCAAGGAAACAGGGATCTCTCTGGAGGATATGGTAATCAGGCAGATTGAAATAGAGATTTTACAAAAAGCGATGCAGTCACTCACGGAAGTACAAAAAGAGCGACTGCATCTTTATTTTTTAAGGGAATGACAACTAGAGAAATTGCTGATAAACTGGGTGTTTCTCAAAATGTTGTTTGGAAGTCTATCCGGGGATCTATAAATACTTTAAAAAAATTTTTTGAGTAGAGGGGTGTCAAACGCCGATTTTGTGTGAGTACCTTATGAGAGGTGCTTTATCGGACGGATGGTCTCTTCCGAAAATCCTCTCATGGTATATTGACAAATGCCGGAGAGGATACCTTTAATCCTTTTCCGAGAGCAGCACAGAATCACGATGTGTTTTGCCCGCCATATCCAGCAGTCCAGATACGTTAGCCATTTAAGGAGCCGTAACCGGGGCGCAATGACACTCCTGCATCCGTCTGTCGGATGTAAAAAAGATCGCATCTAAGGAGCCGAGCGGGACAACCGGGGTACAGCCTGTCTGTGGTGGGCAGGTGCGAAGAGAGAAATGGTCTATAATGATACTCCTTGAGATTAGCCAGCACGCAGTGGTGGAGGTGAGATTCCTGTGATGTCTGTCTGCCCTTTATGGCAGGAACCACAGACAGTCTGGATTGACTGCCCAAGGGATACCCGTTGAGGGAAGAACACTGGTACAGTGTTCTTCGGTATGAAACATAGAATTACTTGCGTTCCGTACTTTGGAACGCTAGAAATTCTTTTTATGCTTCTCTGTCTTTGCGACGTTCCGGCTCCGGGAAGTAGTGTCGAATAGGAGCAAGTCACTTATAAGAAGTGAAGGATTATGGCAGTGAGACTAAATCACAGAATCCATGCGGCAGAGGTACAGAAGGCTTCTGCCGTATTCTTGTGTGTTTTAGTAGCACAGAAATTAACGAAGCGTGAAGCGGAGGAGAAGCAATGGCAGAGAAAGAAAAGAGCATGGTAGAAAAGATATTGGATACGGAAAGGGCCGGATATGCCTATTTTTATCCAAGTGACGGAGGGAATAGACAGGAGTTTTTTATTTCCACCACACCGGAGAATATGGCGAATTTCCTTGGCAGTCATTTTTATGATGCAGAGAAGATGATAATTACCGATATGGTTGACCGTTTGATTTTAGATACCTATGGTGGCTTTATCAATACCTGCTCGGATCAGAAGCTGTGTGCAGAGATTATTCCCTATCTTGCACCGATACAGATGGGAGAGAAGGAAGCAGGGGAAATCTTAATGGTAACCAGAGAGGAATCGGATATGTACTTTGCAGCAGAGGATCAGGCGGTAACTATGGCAGAGTGCCAGACACTGTAGGTGTGTTTCTTTAGGGTATAAATTTAGTTTGTCTAAAATCCGGGAGGAAAAACGATGAGAGTAATCATTATTGTAGTAAGTGTGACGGGTGTGATTCTGGTAGTGGCTACCTGCATGGCGGTAAAAACCGTCAGTTTATATGAACTGGATTAGGAGCAGTTTATGAAGAAGGAATCCAATGAAGTCAGATATAAGCTGGCAGAATTGCTACTTAAAAGGATGCAGGAAAGCGGTCTTATAAGCGAGGAAGAAAGGGAAAAAATCGCTGTTTTGAACATTGAGACTTTTTCTCCCGAACTTGCAAAAGTATATCTGTAATAACGCTAGATATAATGAAAAAAGTGTGGTAGTGTATGTTGCTAACAAGGGAGCAATTCCTTGAAAATGAAGGAAAGGAGAACCCAAATGGCTAAAAAAGTAACGGTCATAAATGCGATTTCCGATAGCAAACATACACAGCCACAGCAGAGGTTAAAAGTGTGTGCCTATGCCAGAGTCAGTACCGGCTCAAGGGCGCAGGCAGAATCTTATGCCACACAGGTGGAGTATTACACGGAAAAAATAGAGAATAATCCGCTCTGGGAGTTTGCAGGCGTGTATGCAGATGAGGGAATCACCGGAACCAAGGTAAAGGGCAGGGATGATTTCAAGGCCATGGTAGCCGCCTGTGAAGAGGGAGATATCGACCTGATCCTGACCAAGTCCATAACGAGATTTGCCAGAAATACGGTGGAATGCATCCAGACCATAAGAAAACTGAAAGCAATCGGTGTAGGGATTTACTTTGAAAAAGAGGGTATTAACACACTGACTGAGGCAAGTGAATTAATGCTTACCATACTGGCATCTGTGGCACAGGGCGAGTCGGAAGACTTTTCGGGCAATAACCGCTGGGCAATCATTAACCGATTTGAGAATGGAACCTTTATCGTAGGAACCCCGGCATACGGATACCGGAAGGATGAGGATGGAAACCTTATCATAGAGGAAACTGAGGCAGAGGTGGTAAGGTGGATTTTTGAAGCCTACCTAAACGGAATGGGAGCCTATGTGATTGCCAAAATGCTGAATGACCATAAGATACCTACTATCCGTGGTAGCGAAAAATGGCAGGACAGCGTAGTCAAAAATATTTTAATGAATCCGGTGTATGAGGGAGATGTCCTGCACCAGAGAACTTATACTGAAAAACAATTCCCATTTACCAGAAAGGTAAACTACGGACAGATGAATATGTATCTGACCAAGGATGCCCATCCACCCATCATAACCCATGAGGAAGCAGAGACAGTACGGAGCATCATGGAATACCGGAGCAGGACGCTGAATATGAATTTGGAAAGATGCCAGAACAGGTATATTTTCTCAAGCAAAATTATCTGTGGGGATTGTGGCAGTCACTTCCGCAGACAGAAAATATACATAGGAAAACCATATGAGAAAATCATCTGGACATGCCATAAACATGTGGAAGACAAGGAGTTCTGCCACATGAAAGCCATCAGAGAGGATGTGTTACAGCAGGCGTTTGTTACCATGTGGAATAAGCTGTACACCAATCAGGGAACCGTACTGGAACCTTTACTGAAAGCCTTAACGGAGCTGGCAGCAAGTAAGCCGGATACCGAAGAAATCGAACAACTGGATAATGAGATACACTCCTTAAGCGAGCAGAGCCGAATCCTGAATCAGGTAATGAAGAAGGGATATATGGACTCTGCTCTTTTTATGGAAAAAAATAACCTGCTGGCTCACAGGCTGACGGAATGCAGGCGAAGGAAAACGCTCCTTGCAAGAAAGCATAAGAGAACCAAGGAGATTGTGAGGACGGAGCAGCTTATCGGACTATTAAAGCAGGAAGGATGTCAGAGGGAGTTCAAGGAAGAATTGTTTGACATGGCGGTAAAGAAAATTCGCATATCCCTGGACCATGAAATCAACTTCTGCCTAAAGAATGGTCTGGTACTGACAGAAAAGGAAGGAGGCAGTGAGGATGCAGTGGCATACACCAATCGGGTATAAGGTTCTGAATGGAAAAATAGTGGTTTATGAGGAACACCGTAAAATCGTAGAGCAGATTTTCAGAGATTACGACAGCGGAATCTCAGCCCTTCGGATAGCAAAGGATTTAAAAGATAGAGGCATAAAAAATGCCCATGACAGGGTAGGCTGGTCCCACGCCTCCATAGGCAGGATACTGGAGAATTACAACTACCTTGGTACCGAGGATTATGAGCAGATCATAGATAAGGAACTGTTTGAAAGAGTACAGAAAAGAAGGGAGCAGGTGAGGATTGAGGGGAGCCGTGGAAAACACAGACCGAACAAAAGGGAAAGGCTCATATTCAGCGGAGTGCTGCTATGTGCAGAGTGCGGATGCCCCTACAGCCATATTCAGCCACACAGTAAGAGAGTGAATGGAATACCCAAGTGGAAATGTAAAAATTATGTGTACCAGAACAGGGTATCCTGTGGTGGCGGTTTTATATCGGACAGGCAGGTAGAAGAGGTATGTACCATAGCCATAAATAAGCTGATACAGAATCCCGGACTGACAGAGAAATATGAAAAGAAGGAACAGCAGGTCAATCCCGAATACCGCAGAATCACACGGTGCATAGAAGAGTCGGAAGATAAGGATGCCGATGAAGTGATGGCACTTTTATTCAGACAGGCTTCTGAGAGATACAAAACACTGGAAGTCAGAGATGAGGATATCAAAGCAGAGGAAATGAGGGAAGTGCTTGACGGAAGGAAAGAAATCGAGGAATTCGATGAGGAACTGTACCGGAAACTGATAAAGCAGATCGTGGTGCATAAGGACGATTCCGTGAGAGTGATTTTCCCTAACAATAACAGTATAAAGATAAGCTACCGAGATTTATAGGGAGCCGGAAAGGAGCAGATATGCCACAGGCAGCGGTAAAGAAGAAAGTATCCATGATACCTGCTAAACCGCAGTATGACAGGAGTATCAAGCTGTCAGAGAAGAAACTGCGGGTAGCCGCCTACTGCCGAGTCAGTACAGAGCTTGAGGAGCAGGAGAGCAGCTACGAGGCACAGGTGAAATATTATACCCGAAAAATACAGGAAACAGACAACTGGAAGATGGCCGGGATTTATGCCGATGACGGAAAAAGTGCAACCAACACTAAAAAACGTGACGATTTCAATGCCATGATAAAAGATGCACTGGACGGAAAAATCGACATGATACTGACAAAGTCGGTCAGCCGATTTGCAAGAAACACGGTAGACTCCCTGCTGACCATCCGAAAACTGAAAGAGAAGAATGTGGCGGTGGTTTTCGAGAAAGAGGGTGTCAACACCTTGGACGGAACTGGAGAAATTCTGATTACCATCTTAAGCAGTCTGGCACAGGAAGAAAGCCGTAACATCAGTGAGAACACCAGATGGGGTGTGGTCCGAAGGTTTGAAAATGGCAAGATGATAGTCAACCATAACAAATTCATGGGGTACACCAAAAATGAAAATGGCGATCTGGTCATCGTACCGGAGGAGGCAAAAATCGTACGGTTGATTTTCCGGCTTTATCTGGAGGGCTACAGTGCCAAAAAGATAAGCCAGTACCTAGAGGAGAATGGCATAAAAACTGCGACAGGGCAGGATAAGTGGTATGACTCGGTAATCTTTAAAATGCTCCGGAATGAAAAATATATGGGGGATGCCCTGCTGCAGAAGACCTACACGGTAGATTTTATGACCAAGAAAAAGGTCATCAACAAGGGAATCGTGCCACAGTATTATGTGGAAGATGACCATGAGCCAATTATACCAAAGGAATTATTTTACCGGGTGCAGGAAGAACTGGCGAGACGTGCATCCATGAATAAATCAGCGGTCACGCGCAAGAAGAACCAGAAAAGTAAATTTTCCTCAGAATATGCCCTCACCGGTTTACTACTCTGTGGAGACTGTGGGTAGGAGTACAGAAGAGTCACATGGTCCAGAAATGGCAAAAAGAAGATTGTGTGGCGGTGTAGCAACCGACTGACAAACGGAACCAAGCACTGTAAAAAATCCGAGACACTGGAAGAGGGAGTATTGAACAGAGCAGTCATGGAGGCCATAAACAGAATTACCAGAGGAGATGGGGATTTTGTAGGAGCCTTCCGCCAGAACGTCATCCGGGTAATCGGAAGCTACAACGGAGAGCAGGAACCGGATGAATACGATGAAAAAATCAAAGAAAAGGAAGAAGAGATGGTGGCTCTGATTGCGGAGAATGCAAGGGTAGGCTCTTACACCGATGAATTCGATGAGGAATATCGCAGGATTGCGGAAGAAATCAACACCTTAAAAGAGGAGCAGATAGAGACCAGAAGAAAGAAAAAGCTGGCAGACAGTTATGAACAGCGGTTGAAGGATATGGACAGTTTCCTAGAGAAACAGACCTGCCAGATACCGGAATTTGATAATGACCTTGTGAGAAGACTGATAGCAAGCATTAAGGTAGTCTCTGTCGAGAAGCTGATTATCCAGTTCCAGCCGGGAATCGTCATGGAGCAGGAAATCAGATATGAGTAAATGACAGGCAGGGATGACAACTGAATAGGGAACGGAATTCCTGCCTAGATTTATGGTAAGAATAAAATGCCCGATGGGTTCGGGCGTTTTATTGTTGGCATAAAGCTGGCACAGGAGAATAGCAAATGGACTTGGAGAAGCAATTGGAGATACAGAGAAAAGAGACAAGTAGTGCATTACGGATTTTGTTGGGATACGCAGAGAAACTGGCTGCAAAGAATTTGGGAAAAAATAGAGAAAGCTTGGAACAGTTAAAAAAGTTTTCGATGAACATGGTACAATTCTTTTGTGTGGAAGGATATGAGCATGGTTGTGATGAAAGAATTATGGAGAAGTATGTTCAGCCATACGAAAGAATGTTGGCAGGAGATAAGAAGGCATTAGCTGGGGTAGAATATGACAACATTCCCAAGGATAATATGGAAGAGTTTCTGACGGCAATTGGCAGATATAAGCTGGACATGCTGAATGATTATAATCCGGTATACGATGAGGATTTAAGTTTCTGCGATAAGATTATGAAGGATATCGTGTATCAGTATGTTTATGATAGTGATGTTTATCAGCGGATGATGGCTGGCAGGGAAGTGGCGCAAATGCAAGACGCGGAGTGTGAAGAATTGAAGGATATTGCAGAGGGACAGAATTGCCAGATTATGCAGGAATTGTAGAGTTGAAAAATATGTTGAAAAGACCAATCTGCTTGACACAAAATTGAGCCTTAAGTATGATAATAACAGTAGTTATATCATATGAAATAATAGATTGAAAACAGATGCGAGACAGAATTGTGAATATACAAATAGTGGATAGGAAATACTGATTGGAGGAATATTAGTGGAAAACAGAGAGGTTGGCTTTGTTGTGAATGATGAGTACAAAGCATGGATAGAAGATATTAAAAACCGGATAAAACAGAGTCAGGTAAAAGCAGCAGTTAAGGTGAATTACGAATTGTTGGAATTATACTGGGGAATTGGAAGGGACATTGTTGCAAAGCAGAAACATGCTAAATGGGGCGATGCTTTTCTGGCAACAATGAGTAAGGATTTACAGAGAGCATTTCCTGATATGTCAGGTTTTTCGGTACAAAATTTGAAGAGTATACGGTATTGGTATAAGTTTTATAATTCTGAGGAAAATGGCTTACAGCCTGTAAGCCAAATGGAACTTGTTGAAAATATGGTAAAAAGCATTCCTTGGGGGCATAATCAGCGGATTATGTATAAGTGCAGTAGCGTTCAGGAGGCATTGTTTTATGTACAAAAAACAATGGATAATGGCTGGAGCAGGAATGTATTGGAACACCAAATAGATAGTGGTTTATATAACCGGCAAGGAAAAGCGGTTAGTAATTTTCAATTAAAACTTCCGGAGGCACAATCTGATTTAGCACAGCAGACATTAAAGGACCCGTACAATTTTGACTTCCTTACTTTGAGAGAAGAGTATGATGAGAGGGAATTGGAAGATGCACTAATTAATCAGATAACCCAATTTTTATTAGAGTTGGGTACCGGATTTTCATATTTGGGCAGACAGGTTCATTTGCATGTAGGGGAAAGTGATTTCTATATGGACTTGCTTTTTTATCATGTTCGTTTGCATTGTTATGTGGTAGTAGAATTGAAGACAGAAAAATTCAAGCCGGAGTTTGCAGGCAAATTGAATTTCTATGTGACAGCGGTTAATAAGCAAATGAAATCGGAGCAGGATAATCCGACAATTGGTTTGCTTATTTGCAAAGATAAGGATGACGTAGTTGCAGAATATGCATTGGATGACATTTCACAGCCAATTGGGATTGCAGCATACGAACTGACAAAGGCGCTTCGAGAAGAATTCAAAAGCAGTCTGCCGACAGTGGAAGAAATTGAAAATGAATTATCTGAGTAAATTGGCTTACAGCCTGTAAGCCAATTGGTAAAACAGATATAATGGATAATGTAGTAGAAACTATGAAGTGTGGAGAATATTGGAGGCATCAATGTTTTTGTTAAAGTATTTAGAAGTAAAAGAAGATGAAAAAGAAGTATTGAATATAGATTTCATAGGTGATAGAGAAGTGGATGAAAGACCAATATTTTCCACTTTAATATTAGGTGAAAACGGAACAGGCAAAAGCTTTTTGTTAAAAACAATTGTAGATATCTTTATTTATATCAGTAAAGCAAAAATATACAAAAGAAAACCCAAGTTCAAATATTCCAAATTTTGTGTTAAATATTCTATTGATGGCAATGAATATTGTGTTAAAAAAGAATCAGGGAGAGATATATTTTGTTGGAAAAATGGTACTGAAATAGTGCTTGATGAAGTCGAATTGCCTAAAAAGGTTTTAGCAGTGTCATTTATGGTTAATGACAAGTTTCGCTTTGTGAAACCAGGAGAGGATATAGGTAGCATATATAAATACTTAGGAGTTAGAAAATCAACTAATTCGACATATACAAGTTCTGTTATGCAAAATGTTTTTTATAGTGTGGTTCATATGATGAAGAACCATACTATTACGGAATTAGAGAAAGTATTATCAGTACTTCATTTTGATTCAAAGGTTGAAATTTCATTTAAGTCTGAGAAATGCAATAGTGAGTCGAAAATGAAAAAAAGTAGCTGCATTAGAAAGTGTAACATAGATTGCAGTAATCCGGATTACGGAAAAATTGAGGAGGTATTAGAAGAATTAGAACAAACAATTAGTTCTTTGGATGATAAAGAAAAGAATAAATGTAATATTGCATTTTATAAAAAGGGAAGATGTATACAATTTGAAGATTGTAGCTCTGGAGAAAAACATATGATATTTGCTTTTACAGGCGTATTGAGTTCAATTGAACCCAAATCAGTTATTCTAATTGATGAACCAGAAATAAGTTTGCATCCAGAATGGCAAATTCAATATGTATCATTGTTAAAGAAAATATTTAAGAAGTATGATGGATGTCATTTTATACTTGCAAGTCATTCGCATTATTTGGTGTCAGATTTGGAAAGTTCTACATCATCTATTATTTCATTTAGAAAGAGTGAGATGGATGAGAATCCAATAGTAGAAGTTCTTCCATACGAAACGTATGCGTGGTCTGCCGAAAATATAATTTATAATGTGTTTGGTTTGAGAACTGCACGGAATTACTATTTTGAAAGTGATTTGCGGGAACTATTAACAATAGTTCAGGATATTGAAGAAAACACGGATAAAATCGAAGATGCTAAAAAATTAGTAGAGAAATTGCGAAAGTTTGTTTACAATACAGAAGACCCATTACATGTAGTAATAGAACAGTCTGCGGAGATATTGGAGAAATGTGCATATTGTGAGTTACCACTACTATCAAGAAATCCAGAAATAGATCATATAGCGCCCAAAGGTGGAAAACGAAGAGCGTTACACCCAGAATGTACATTTTTGCCATTCAACTTAGTATATAGTTGTCACAACTGCAATTCCACAATATGTAAGGGGCAAAAGAATACGGTACTTTCTAAAAATGGGAAACACAATTATAGAAAATGGACTTTTAAAATAGTCCATCCATACATAGATGATCCAATGGATTATTTCGAAGTGCCGGTATCTTCAAGTGGAGAAAGGAGAGCGTATCCCATTATAAAAAAGGGTATTGATAGAGAACATAAAAATAAGGCTAAAGAAACAATAAAGATGTTTGGACTAGATGGAGAAAAAACATTAGAGTTGGCCAAGGAGCAATTGGCAATACGTCAGCCAGAGGAACTCCAAAGAATAATAGAGGAAATATCGTCTCATCGTCCGGACTAAAAAGTTTTTTATAAAGATAAAATAGTTGGAAGGAATGATGTGATGAGGGATGATTTTAAGCAAGCAACAATAAATTTATTGGCAAATCGGGTTGGGTGGAAGTGCAGTAATCCGGGATGTAGAAGAACAACTCGTGGTGCAGGAACTGCGTCAATGGATGTTGTTAATATTGGAGTAGCAGCTCATATTACAGCGGCAGCTAAAGGTGGCCCCAGATATGATAATAATATAACTTCTCAAGAGAGAAAATCATATGAGAATGGAATATGGTTGTGTCAGTCATGTTCAAAATTAATTGATTCGGATGTACAACGATATACAGTAGAAAAACTTAAGAAATGGAAAGAAATATCAGAACAAATGGCTATACTTGAATTGGAGACAGGAACAGAAAATGGTTTTAAAACAGACAGAGAAATCATTAAGTTTCTGGTATATTGTTTTGATCGTCCGGCGTTTAGGGATCCGATTAGTCAAGAAGGAAGAATGGAGGATTTTGATAAAGCCATTGAGGATACAATAATAGCTTTAAATACAGGTGTGCTTAGAACTAGAGACGGAAGTATTTTAAGAAAATCAGAGGGAAAATCATCTGTTAATAATGATGAGTGGCGTGAAAAACTTAATGTAATCGGAGATATGTTATCTGCGTTACGAAGACGATTAAAAATAGCTAAGACTGCAGGGACGTATTCTACATATGGTGAAGGAGAGGTAATGTATTGTTTTAGTGATAGGCAACTTGGAGAATGGTTTGATTCTACTCGTGAAGAAATAGTGAAAATTTTATCTTCAATTTGTGAAGACATGGGTATGCCAAGGCTACGTTTCTCACGAAATAAGTATAGATGGTGAATTGTGTTATTAGATTGTATCGGGAAATGTAGGATGTTATATAATGGTTTGGCGGTTGTGTAAAGTTTTTATGTTTGCTGAGATAATATGGAAATGTACCCAAATAATAGATAAGTAATTATTTAAAGCAGAGAAGTGTATAATTCTCTGCTTTAAATGTGATTATGTTAAAAGAAACCAGGAATGAAACTTAAAACCATACAGATGAAAAGAACAATCAGAAATGTCTTTATCACTATAGGTTTCTTGATAATTAATTCTTTGATACCCCAGACAATTAATCCGGTTAATAGTAAAATTGCTACTATTGTACCAAGAATAGAAATTAGGATACTAGTAATGTTTTGTGGGAACGTTAACATGGCTGACACTTCCTTTCAAATTATTTTAGGCTTTATCTGATAATAAAATGATAAGTGAAATATTGAAGTTTGTACATGCGTCGTTTTGAAGATAAGCAGATAATAAATTATGCGAGTAGATGTATTGTAATGATTTCATGCCTTATTTGAAAGATGTAGAGATTTTATAATATTATTATAATTATACATAAAGATTCGGTTGTTTTTTGCAAAAAAAAATCCGAATGTAATGAAAAATGCCCGTTCATAAAAATCAAAATATTGTTATAATCATATTAGAGGCGGGGAAGAATGTCAAGAAAATTATATTAATGGAGAGGAAAGTATGGCTAATAAATTAGACAAGCGGATGATAGGAATAAAAGAATTGCTTTATATAATAAAGGAAAACCATGAAAAGATTTTTAGAAGCCAAAATGCGACATTTTTATCTTTGACTGATAATAAAAATAAAAGTTGTTTAGAATTATTAATTCCGGATAAGTATTGGAAAACAAGTAATGGGGGAAATATATTTTTACGGTTGGAGGAAGATCAAAGAGAATTAAGTAATTTAGTTAATGGAGAGAGTGGACATACCGGTATTAAAGCTACCCGAAAAGAACTTTCAGAAGAATTATGTGGAGAAAATTATGATATTTTTTTAAAGGGAAACAGGGAAAAGTTTGAACAATGGTTTGATAGACAAATTATAGTGGAAAATTTTTCAATTGAATGTTTACCACAGGTTTGTAGTTTTTTGGAGAAAAGAATAGACAATATAAAGAAAGGTAATGGGTCAAATTATAAAAAGCATGGTGATTTTCAATATGATATAGATGTATTTCAAAAAACATTACAAAATTTATGTGCTATGGGGAGGTATGCAGATTTTTTTTGGTGGTTATTTATGTATGCTTTTTTTCAATCAGAAATAACAAAATTTCTTCCTCATGTACCTAAAACACAATATTCGGAGATGTTATCTTATTTAAATAATAGTTCTGAAAAAAATCGTGTATTTGATGATAAGCAAATGTTAAATGTTGAAAGTAAAAAGTTTTGGGATATACGCAGGAAATTAGTTAGTACAGCGTATGGGCATTTGATTATTGCAGGTCCCTCGTTAAAAGATGCGTTTAGTGTGGATGACGCTCATACAATTGTTCAGTCTTTAAAAGAGAGTATCGAAAAAGGTCGATTGTCAGAAATATCAGTTTTACTTACAGATCCTATTATTTTTGATTCACATGTTAATTGTGGAGATCCGATACGAGATATAAGTGGAACAGTTGAAACTTTACAGGAAAGATTTTATGATTTGTGTGAGAGAAATAAGGTTAAATTACATATATATTTTTTGCCTTTGCTGCAAATTGATCATGCTGTCATTACAGAAGAATTTATGGCATTTCGCAGTAATAAATTGTGGAATCGAGAGCGTAAATATAAAGGTGCATATGGATTATATTTAGCAAATTACTATATTTCTCATAAAGTTAGTGATTCTGAGTATTTAGCACACAAGGAATATTTACATACAATTATGGAAAATAGTACTACAATATATCCTGCGGTAGATGTTGATTATTCTTTGTTGAATAAATTATCTGCCAAGAGTAAGCATATGCATTGGAGATTAAAAAGTATAGACTATAAATATATATATTTGCATAAGTTATATGAAAAGCAATTATTTAGTCATGTTTGTAATACATGGAGTGCAGATGTTGAGTTAATAGGTAATTTAACTGGCAATAAATCAATTTACCATCATAGTGATTTATTTAAGGCTGAAATGTTGTTAAATGATGAATCACAAAAAGTGTTATTGCCATATCTGTGGGAAACACAAAAATTATTTGATGAGGCAATTAGAAAGCATGATCATTGTAAGGAAAGCTATTGTCGTATCTTTCCTTCATTAGATTTAGGTTTTCCTAATAATATACAGAGATTAGCGGGAGGATTTGCAACAGGTATGCTTGTTACATGGCAATGTGGAATAGACATAGTACCTATTGATGCAACGGTAAATGTATGTACAAGCAGTGTTTTTAAGTTAGATAGTTTTAAGCAAGAAATATTAAAAGATGGTGTGACAACACAAAAATTTATAGAAAAATGCTTTGATGATGCAACAGATAAAGGATATTCTTTTAGTTTTACAAGTGGAAATCATTTTTTAATTATTGCAAAAGACAAAGAAACTCAGGAATATTATTTAGTATTGCATTCATCAGCTAATGAGTTAAAGAAGTCTTATATGGGATTATACCCTGTTGAAGGGAATTGGTATGCAAATGAAATAAAAATTATCGAGGGTAAAGGAGGGAGATATTTTCGTTATTTAAAAGATGCGGAGGCAAGACATTTCATTCGCATGGCACAAAATTTTAAAAATTATAATGAAGAAATACATAGATGGCTGGCAAAGAAAATTAATAATGGTAAAGTAATTTCGGAATCGAACACAATAATGAAACATCATTATTATATGCCCACTGAAAATTCGATTGCATTAGGTACTTTTGCAGAACCAGTAGGAACTGAGGTTCCTATATTTTCAGAAACAGGTAAAAACATATATATTTTTAAAATAGGTGAGGATAATTGGCAAGTTAATCTTGGAGGAAATAAAGGCAATGTATGCATAGTACCACATGGTTGGGGACAAAAAATTGAAGGTATAAAAAATATAAAGTTTGAGAAAAAACAACTGATATTGGAGTTAAAACAAAGAAGCGTGCCTATAGAAATTTCCTCACAACATCATATAGAGTTAGCTGAAAAAACAGTCAGAAGTTTTAATGATGGGTATGAATTTTTAGCCATTGGAAAAAATATGATACAAGGAACAATTACAAAAGAATTGGTACCTTGTTATGAATATTCTCAAAATACGATAAAAAAGGAGAAAAAGTGACTAAACACATATTCTTTCTGAGACATTTTGAAACAAAAAATAATGTAAATGGTATTCTAAATGGTCAAAGTCTGGAAGAACCAATTTCTGCAGGGCATTGTATAGAAAAATGCTTTCCATTTGATATTATTTATTGTTCCACAGCATTGCGTTGTAGACAAACGGTTGAGTGGATTGAGGGACACAATAAAATATTTTTTTCAGAGCAATTGCTTGAAAGAAATCTGGGACTATTGGAAGGACATTCGCGTATAGAAATGCAAAAACAATATCCAGAGTTATTCGATAAAAATAGGTTAAATGTTTTTGCAACACCCCCAGAAGGTGAATCATATAATGAGTTTCATGGGAGAGCAAGTAAGTTTTGGAATTGGTGTAATAATGCAAATGAGGGAAATGTTATGATTTGTTCACATAATCAAATGTTAAAAATGCTATATTTTGTCATGTTTGATAAGACCCTTACCAGACAAGAGTGGGAGCAGCTATGTTTTCCACATGGTAAAATTATAAAAATAATGTAGTGTGAAGATATAAGGAGAGATTAGAGTAATTAAATGGTCAGATTGTTGAAAGTATTATATGGAATAAATGGTCGGAATCAAGCCTCCAAGTCCCCAAAAGATTTGGAGGTTTTCTTCTGCCTATTTTTAGAGGAAAGTAATTTCAGAAATAAAAAATCTATGGTACAATATCAAGGTAAACGTCAAATCATACGCCTTGTCGAACTGACTTTTTTATGCCAAACTCTAAAGAACACGAAAAAACTAATAGTTTTTTAGAGGAGGCTAACGCAATGGATCAATCAACTCACGATGTCCGCATGACAAACTGGTTAAACATCATAAGCCAGTGCCAGAACCGGCCTGCTGGTATTTCGGCAAAGCAGTGGCTTGCCGAAAATGATGTAAATGAAAAATCTTACTATTACTGGCTTCGTAAGATTCGCCGGGAAACCTATGAGCACAGGGCAGAACTTCCGGATGTAACCAGGACTTCGGAACTCTCTTTTGTGGAAGTGCCATTAAAAGCTCCGGAATCTTCCGATGCATTTCCCCATGCGGGTATCAGCATGGCACCTTCCGCGGTACTAAAAACAGACAGACTTACCATTGAAATTTCAAACGATATTTCAGCATCCCTGCTGACCGGTCTTTTACAGGAGGTGCTTCATGCTTGAAGATTCAGCCGGAATCCGCAGGGTAGTTCTTGCCTGTGGATATGTGGATCTCCGTAAAGGGATCGATGGGCTGTCCATGATCATTGGTGACAGATATCATCAGAATCCTTTTGAAAAAGGAACCCTCTTCCTCTTCTGCGGCAGACGGTCTGACCGGATCAAAGGCCTTCTCTGGATGGGTGACGGTTTCCTCCAGCTTTACAAAAGGCTGGAAGCCGGTTCCCTGTCATGGCCAAGAACCTGTGAAGAAGCTGCTGACCTTACCGAGGAGCAGTTCTGGTATCTTATGATGGGGCTGAATCCGCTGAACCCGAAAGTAAAGGAAGTAACACCAAAGAGTCCGGTCTGATTTGTGCAAAACATAGATTTTTTCCTGCCGTATAGCGGTTCCGGTTTGTAGCAGTGCCAGCCGGATTTTGAGCCTTCTGTATGGGGCCCATGCTTGCACCGTGCGGAGAGGACGGCTTTTTCAGTTCCTTGAAAACTTTATATTTCCTTATGCCTACAGCTGTCATACAGCCTTACAGGTATAGGCAGAATGACGAAGCCTGCTTGTCAGACGATTCGCAATCCCTTTTATTTTCTGGTATAATAAGACCAGAAATAAGGAGCAGATGATGGCAGCAAAACACACACTGGAAGAACTGAATAACTGCAGCCGGGAAGAACTGATCACGATGATCCTCATGATGCAAGGACAGCTGGATGCCCTGAATGAGAACATCGAGAAGCTGATCGAGCAGGTGCGTATCGCCAACAGTTACCGGTTCGGAAAACACACGGAAACTCTGGATTCCATTGACGGGCAGCTCTCTTTCTTCGATGAGGCGGAAAGCTGCTGTGACCTGTCTGCACCGGAACCGGCCGAAGAAGAAGTCATCCCTTCACGCCGCCGGAAGAAAAAGGGACAGCGTGAGACCGACCTGAAAGATTTCCCGGTGGATATCATTCCTCCTTACCGTGTATCCAAAGAAGAACTGGATAACTTTTACGGAGCAGGCAACTGGCGCCGACTGGAGGACGAAACCTATAAAAGACTGCGGCATGAGCCGGAATCATGGACGGTTGAAGTGCACACCGTAGAGGTCTATCTCGGAACGGACGGGGAACACCAGGATGAATTCTTACGTGGAAAGCGTCCTAAGGATCTGCTTCGCGGAAGCATCGTTACTCCTTCCCTGCTTGCGTCCATCCTGAATGTAAAGTACGTGAATTCCTCTGCCCTGCACAGGATCGAACAGGAATTCAAACGCAACGGTGTAAACATTTCCAGACAGACCATGTCGAACTGGATCATCCGCTGCTCGGAAAAATATTTTGTTCCTTTTGTGGAACGCATGAAACAGGAACTGCTTTCACTTCCTGTCACACAATCAGACGAGACTCCGACACAGGTGATGGGGGACAGTGACCATCCCAACAGCAAGTGCTATATGTGGGTGCACCGTTCCGGCGAGTTCTATAAAGACCGTCCGGTGGTGGTCTATGAGTACCAGAAGGGACGTGACCACGAAAAGCCACTGGATTTCTACCGGGATTATAAAGGGATCCTTGTCACGGACAGTCTGGAGCAGTATCATCTGCTGGATAGAAAGCTGCCGGATGTGACAAATGCCAACTGCTGGGCGCATGCAAGAAGAGCTTTTGCGGATGCGGTGAAAGCAGCAGATAAAAAGGATCCGCAGGCCGTGAAAAGCTCCGTGGCATACCGGGCATTGCAGAAGATCGCGGAATTCTACAGTATCGACACCGGATTAAAAGAGCTTCCGAAGGAAGAACGTCTTAAGCAGAGGCAGGAAAAAATACAGCCGCTGGTTGAGGAGCTTTTTGCGTGGGTAAAACAGCAGGTGTCTGAATGTGCCGTATCGCCAAAGTCAAAAACCGGTCAGGGACTGAATTTCATCATCAATCAGGAGAAATATTTAAAAGTGTTTCTGACAGATGGAGATGTTCCCATAGATAACTCTGCCTCGGAACGGTCCATCCGTACTTTCTGCGTCGGCAAAAAGAACTGGATGTTCCATAACACAGCAAGAGGAGCCGAAGCGAGTGCCCTTGTCTACAGCATTTCAGAGACAGCCAAACTGAATAACCTGCGCCCGTACTATTACTTCAGACATATCCTGACGGAGCTGCCGAAGCTGTGCGATAAAAAAGGAAATATAGATCCGGCAAAACTGGACATTCTGATGCCCTGGTCAACAGAACTTCCGGAGGAATGCCGAAAACCACGTCACTCATAAAGGTGGCGTTGATTTTTAGTGTACGCGCATGATTTGACGTTTACATATCAAGGATAATATGATAGGATTCGGTACCATAGAAAAAGAGCAGAACACAAATCACACACAGGTCAGTTAGAACTGTATCTCAAAAACAAATCTAATCTTTTGCTATGGCAGGTGCAAAGTGGTGCATCATGCTTAATTTTGCAGGTCCGATAGGGGACTGTTGCATCATTTTCGAACCAAGACTTAACGAATAAGTCATGGGTTATGCATCTAAATTGCACACTCATGGCATGTGGAGACGGTATGTCTTTTGTCCAAACTTCATGAAGCGAAGCACCATGTGAATGTCAGACTGGATATGGATGAGTTAGATGTTACTTCGGCAGAAAGTAAGGCGACATATGAGGAGATTAAGTCCTACGTGGCGGAGCATAATGATGGGATGAAAGTTTCTAATCTCTATATTGCACAGGTTAAGGCTAAGTATGGAATCATAGAGCGTGAGAATTATAATAAACCTAAGTCAGATGACGCAAGACAGCCTAAGTGTCCGAAGGAGAAGGAGAATGCAATCGTAGAGGCACTGAGATATTTTAGAATGATTTAATTCAGTTACATGGAAGGAGCATTTTATGAAATATTTTAATAGTAAAGAATTTGATACAGAGATGGAAAAAGTGAAAATTATTATGGAAGATAAAGGATTTGTTTTGGAATCTGATCATCCATATGCATATGAAATGCAATACTCAGATGCGTATGATGATGTAGTTGAATGGTTGGAACAGCATGGCTACAACGGCAAATTAGATAATGTCGGACTATTTGAGGGTGTTGCGGTTTATGCTTTATATGATGAATCTAGAATATCATATAGCGAAATTATATCGAAATTAAAAGAAGAAGCAAAACAACAATGTAATTAAGTATCTTAATCGTAGAGGCACTGAGATATTTCCAGATGATTCCAAGTGAATCGTAGGATGATCCGGCTTATAAGAAAGAGAAAATTTAACTAATGCTATTGAGCCTTCAGACATTGGG
>OIZA01000013.1_pt1 | contig 135393 bp, 124 predicted proteins | sample 1588381 | NCBI WGS metagenome assembly OIZA01 (sample SAMN03283277) | human gut metagenome | biome: human-associated habitat; material: feces | host: Homo sapiens | place: Peru | collected 2012 | reverse complement strand
CCTGCCCTTACGAGAGCCGATATCGGTATCGCAATCGGTGCAGGAACCGATATAGCAATAGACGCAGCAGACGTTGTACTTATGAAGAGCAGGCTTACGGATGTTGCAGCATCAATAAGACTTAGTAAATCAACTTTAAGAAATATACACGAAAATCTTTTCTGGGCATTTTTCTATAATACCATAGGAATTCCTCTGGCAGCAGGAGCTTTTGTAGGACTTGGACTTACTTTGAATCCTATGTTCGGGGCAGCAGCCATGAGCCTTAGCAGCTTTTGTGTTGTAACCAATGCATTAAGGCTTAACCTTGCGGATATTTACGGAAAACGTAAAAAAACTGAATAATTATATCCTTTTCATTGCATAATATCCATAAAAAGGAGGTTGCAATGGATAAGGAAGCAAAAAAAAGATATAACGAATATGTGGAGACAGTTACACCGACTCATAATCTTTTAAGCCAGATGTTAAGAGCTTTTTTAACAGGCGGCATAATATGTACAATGGGTCAGGGCCTAAGGAATGTCTTCACATATTTTTTTGATATGGATAAGGTAACATCATCAACATGGGTATCCATAACTTTAATTTTCATTTCGGTAGCATTGACGGCATTTGGAATATATCCCAAAATAACGAAATACGGTGGGGCAGGTTCACTTGTGCCAATTACGGGTTTTGCCAATTCCGTAGCTGCACCCGCCATAGAATTTAAGAAAGAAGGGCAGGTATTCGGAATAGGCTGCCAGATATTTAAAATTGCCGGGCCGGTTGTATTATACGGTGTATTGTCCTCATGGATTCTTGGCCTTATATACTGGATTGTAAAGATGATTAATGGATAAATATGAGTTGAAAAAATATATAAGGCACATTATAATGAATGGACTGACTTTAAGGGAAAAAAGATTATGAAAAAGAACAATAAATTTTTTAAGTACGTATCACAGAATATTTTTGCAATGATAGGTATGTCCTGTTACATCATTGCGGACACATTTTTTATATCAAGAGCAGAGGGAACTGACGGAATAACAGTTTTAAACCTTGCACTTCCGTTATATGGGATTATATTCGCAATTGCTGCCATGATTGGAATAGGTTCGGCAACAAGGTATGCAATAGCAAGGGAACGAAAAGACAAAGACGAGAACAGATATTTCTGTAATGCTGTAGTTTTTGAAATTTTGATCGGACTTATATTCATGACCGCAGGTGTATTTTTTACCGATAAAGTAATGGCAGTAATGGGTGCAGACAAGGAAATAATTGAACTTGGGAGAGGCTATAACAGAATTTTTCTGGCATTTGCACCGGCTTTTATGGTTAATTATACCTTTACGGGGTTTGTTAGGAATGACAATGATTCAAAACTTGTTATGTTTGCCACACTTACAAGCTGTGTATCCAATATTATACTTGATTATGTATTTATGTTTCCAATGGGGATGGGCATGAACGGTGCGGCACTTGCAACATCTTTATCGCCTATCATAAGTATACTGATCTGTTCAATCCATTTCTTAAAAAAAATAAACAGAATAAAATTTATTCCTTCATTGCCAAGTATAAAGCTGTTATTCAAATCCTGCCAGCTTGGAGTTGCATCCTTTGTGGCAGAGATTTCTTCAGCGGTTACAACAACTGTTTTTAACTTTATCCTGCTTAGGATAGCAGGCAATACAGGGGTTGCTGCTTATGGTCTTATTGCCAATCTTGCCCTTGTAGGTGCAGCTATCTTTAACGGTATTGCACAGGGAACACAGCCTCTTGTAAGTGAATCTTTTGGCAGGGGTAATGATAAGGAAGTTGCCTCGTACCTGAAGAAAGCTGTAATTACAGCTTTGGCATTTGCACTTATAATTGTAGGAATTATATACGGATTTACGGATTACTGTGTGGCTCTTTTCAACAGTGAACATTCTGTTAAACTTGCAAGTCTTGCTTATCCGGGAATGAGAATATATTTTATCGGATTTATTTTTGCCTCATTAAATATTGTATGCGCGGCATTTTTCGGGGCCACGGAACAGGCTGGCAGGACTTTTTTAATTTCCATAATGAGAGGATTTGTCATGAATGTGATAAGCTCATTGGTTCTTTCATCAATATTTGGTATAACGGGAGTATGGCTTGCGTTCCCTGTTGCAGAATTTGTAACAGGCGTTGTAACTGTCCTGCTTCTCAGAAAATATTTTCAAAATAACAGGAGAGAAAACCATGAATGAAATAGAAGCCCACTACAATAAATTCAACGAAGAAAAAAGACTGGATTCCCGTCACGGCAGGGTAGAATATATAACTTCCATGAAGTATATACATAAATATATACCTGAATGTGATAATCCGGCAGACATCAATATCCTGGATATAGGTGCGGGTACAGGCAGGTATTCAGTACCGCTTTCAGAGGAAGGATATACAGTGACAGCGATAGAGCTTGTGAGACATAATCTTGGTCTTTTAAAAGCAAAAAACAGTAATGTAATCGCTAAACAGGGCAATGCACTTAATCTCAAGAAATATCCTGAAAATTACTATGATGTGGTTCTTTTATTCGGACCGATGTACCATCTTTTTACTTTTGAAGATAAGTTAAAAGCTCTTAATGAAGCAAAAAGAGTATGTAAAAAAGGCGGAACCATCCTTGTGGCATACATAATGAATGAATATGGTGTAATAACATACGGTTTTAAGAAGCAGCATATCCTTGAAAGCATTAAAGAGGGAAAACTGACAGAGGATTTCCAGATACTTTCAGAAGAAAAAGATTTATATGATTATATGAGGCTTGAGGCTATTAATAGTCTTAATGAAGCTGCGGGTCTTGAAAGAATACAGATAATTACCCCTGACGGCGCAGCCGATTTCATGCGACAGGAGCTCAACAGACTGACGGAGGAAGAATTTGAAATGTTTATAAAATATCATCTTTCAATATGCGAACGTCAGGATATCCTTGGAGCTTCGGCACACACCCTTGATATACTCAGGGTGTAATTGGAAGCCTTGTTGCATCCGGATTTCATCCGGCTCTTGGAATTCATCAGGTTCTCGGGTTCGCTTGCCGCAAATCTCTACCTAAACAGCTGGAAATAGGCGAAAATGGTAGAAAATCCTGGTGTCGCCGTTCGTGAATCTCTACCCAAAAGGCGGAAATCGGCGGAAAAGGTAGAGAATCCCGGTGCCGCCGGTTGGAAATCTCTACCCAAATAGCGGAAAACAGGCGAAAAGGGTAGAGAATCCCGGTGACGCTTTTGGAAAATCTCTACCCAAACAGCGGATATTTCTCATATTGGTAGAGATTCCTGATGCCGCCGTTCGTGAATTTCTACCCAAAAGGCGGAAATCGGCCGAAAAGGGTAGAGAATCCCGATAATGTCAAAGGGAAAAAAGATAAAGAAAGAAGAATACAAAGAAAATTTAATGCATCTTATTAAATTTTTTGCATATAAAGAGGGAGTGTTAAAAAAAGAAAAGCAGCTTAAAGCTATATGGGGATATCTTTCACCAAGGATTGAATATCTGAAAGACATTCCTAAAAATATTTTTGATAAAGGTATTTCTGCAATATCTTATACAGAAGAATTTAAAGAAGAATTTGATAAAAATCCAAAGGATGCATTAAAGCATATTATTGATAAGCTGAACTCCGAATTGAATTCTATATTACATGAATATGATTTTAATTAAGCTCGACCCGGATTTTGACAAATCAACATTAAATCCGAACTTAGATGAGTCTAAAATATGGTTTGATGAAATTGCTGAGCAATTATATAATTCAAAGCTTGAAGTTGAGAAAAAAACTTAGAAAAAGGGGATACCCCAAATCTGGAAATCAAAGAGATGGATGAACACTTTACTGCAATGACAGGACTTGAAATGGATAGCAATAGGGGTTTTAAATTTGTATTAATTGAAGACGGCAATTACGATATTGAAAAAACTCCTTTACACGGATATGATTCAGTATATCAGTATACAAGTTTATCAAATGTTAGATATTTACTTCAATCGCTTTTCTTAATTTCTGCTGAGCCGGATTCAAAGAAAATTCCGGGGAAATAATATACAAATCGCAATCAGCTTCAGCCATTGCAAAACCTGATTTTTTTAGCAACCATATACTTATTTATCTTGTATAATATTTGCCTTCTTAACCTTTTTAATGGTTCCGTCAGGATACTTAATTGACATATTATCAAGGTGTGCTCCGATTCCTGCCTTAATGCTGTTAATATAATCCCATCTTAATCTTCCTTGTTCTTCTTTTTCTTCTTCAGTAAGCCCTGTTTCTTTGGATTTATGATATAATTCATTAATTCTTGCTATTTTTTCTTCCATTGTCATAGTAATAATCTCCAATCTTCCTTGTGATAGGTATTTTACCACATTCGTGAATTAACATACAGTATTTTATTTAATTTTTACTAAAATATAGGGAGAAATATATTGGAACTCATTTGTAGTACTATTTTGATATACACAAAAGAAAAAGGTACTAATTAATATTCAGAAGGCGGGTATAATGGCAAAGTCAGGAAGAGGTCAGACAAGGCAGGACTCCAAACGCAGAGTATTAAGACCGGGAGAAAGCGTAAGGGCAGACGGAAAATATCAATATAAATATCACATTGATGGAAAACCACACTTTGTATACAGTTGGAAACTGGAACCTACGGATAAACTTCCAAAGGGCAAAAAGCCATGCCTTTCACTTCATGAGTTGGAAAAACAGGTAAACACAGATTTGGATATGCTTGTAAATATCGTGGACGGACAGATGACTGTCTGTGAACTGGTAGACCGATATTTGAAAACAAAGACCGGAGTAAGGCAAAGCACGAAACAGGGATACGTTACAGTGCAGAGATTGCTTGCAAAGGAATCTTTTGCAAAAAGACGATACGAAGTGTTAAAACTTCCGATGCAAGCTGTTTCTTATAAAATTGCAGCAGGAAGATGGGAAAAGCTACAGTTCCATTCATACCATCCGGGGAGTGCTGCGCCCGGCCTTTCAGATGGCGGTGGATGATGACATTCTGGTAAAGAATCCGTTCGGATTTCAGTTTGCCGGAGTATTGGTAAATGACGCAGTCACAAGAGAGGCAATTACAAAAGACCAGATGATAAAATTCTTAAAGTTTGTGCATGACGATGTGGTGTACTGTAAATATTATTAGGTAGTGTACATACTCTTTCATACAGGAATGCGAATATCGGAATTCTGCAGTCTGACACTGAAAGATATTGATCTTGAGAATAGAACCGTGAATATTGACCACCAGTTGCAGAGAACATCGGATATGCGATATATCATAGAAACCACAAAGACGGATGCTGGAACAAAAGTATTGCCGATTACAGAGGATGTGGCACAGATGTTTCAGGCAATCATTGAGGATAGAAATGTAACGAAAGTGGAGAAGTCCATAGATGGATGTAGTGGATTCCTATTTTACGATGATAATGGAATGCCACTTGTGGCAATGCACTGGCAGCACCGATTCAACTATATGGTCGGCAGAAACAATGATATCTACCGGGTGCAGATGCCAAACATCACGCCTCATGTATGCCGACACACCTATTGCTCCAATATGGCAAAATCGGGAATGAATCCAAAGACGCTGCAGTACCTCATGGGACATTCAGATATATCGGTTATAATGAATGTGTACACACATATCGGATTCAATGATGCTGAGGAAGAATTGAAACGGATGGAAGAGTTTAGGAAGGCGCAGGCGGAGGTTGAACAGAAAAATGAGAAACCGATGTCGCAGAAGATGTTTAAGGTAATTTAATTTTGTGTATAAAAGTTAGATATGACTAGCGTTATGGAAATATAATGATGATCTATTTTGTTGTTCGCCAAGAGTAAATATTGACGCATAAAGAGAAGAAATGAACAAATGTTGACGCAAAGTATTGACGCAATAATAAATTTGTGTTATTTTATGATTAGAGAAAATGTTTTGGAGGCGTTTTATGTCAGAAGTATTTAAATTACCAGGGTCATCTTATGAAGAAATAACTAAAATTATCAGGGCATATTCAAGTGTAAAGAATGGACAAGCGTTATCATTGGCTGATTTGGCACAAATGTCAGGAATGGATAAAACGATTATAAGTAGAAATAATGGCTTCCTTTTACAATTACGATTGATTACTGAAGGGAATAAGAAAGCGCCTACAGAAATGTGTGTTACATTGGGAAGAGCATATAACTTAGGAATCACAGAACAGATTTCTAAAATATGGTTTGAGATTGTGAAAAATGATGAGTTCCTAAATAGAATGGTTTCGACTGTTCAAATAAAATCAGAAATGCCCAAACAGGAATTTATAAATCACATTGTTTTTTCGTCATCAAATAATAATTCTAATAATGCAAGAGCTGGAGCTTCGGCTATAATTGAAATCTTGAAATTAACACAAATGATCGAAGAGAACGATGGCAAAATTGTGTCTGGCAAGGGTAATGTTGCGGATAAAGTAGATATTAGTGAAAATAATCAAAACATGTTAGAGAAAAATGATCAAGAGATAAGAAAATCTGATAGTAGTATTAAGGAAAATAGTTTACCTGAAGCTGGCTATTATATTCAAAGTTACACATGTGAATCTGGAAAACTTGCAAAGATTATTATCCCTGAAGATGCAACAGAAGATGATCTGCTCGCATTTGAAGATATGTTGAAAATTGTACTGAAGAGAAAGTTTAAACTAAATTCGTGACATAAAGGAGAGTAAATGAAAGAGTACTATTTATTTTTAGATGAATCAAAACCAAATACTAATTTTCGTAATTTTACATTAGGTGGAGTTGTTATTGAAGAAAATATATATGAGAACAACATACGACCAGAAATAGTAAAGCTTAAGAAGGAGTGCTTTGGAAATGAAAGTGTTATTTTGCATGAGATTGAAATACGAAATAAACGTGGTAGTTATCAAGAAATAACAAAAGAACAACAGGAAACTTTTTTTACCAATCTAAATATATTATTTGAGAATAATGATATTAATGTTCTTGCTGTTTCCATAAATTTAGATGATTTAAACAAGCTTTACAGTGAAAATGAGAGAAATGATATTTACTATATTGCATTGCAATTATTAATGGAAAATTATGTTCATTTTTTAATATCAAATGAAGGAATAGGACAACTGTATTTGGAAAGTACTGATGCGGTTAATAATAGTAAATTACAAAACTTATTCCATATGTTAAAAGCCACAGGAACGCTTTTTATGAAAAAAGAAGTTCTACAGGATCGTTTGGGTGCTATTAGTTTTCCACTTAAAAGTGATAATATAATAGGATTGCAGCTGGCGGATTTTATTCCTAATGTTTTGGCCAGAAAGGCATTAGGCAAGGAGCAAAAGAATTTTTCAATTTATAAAGGTATTGAAAATAAATTATATGATGGTAAAATAGATAGAAAAGATAGGTTTGGATTCAAGATTATTGGCTGATGCTTGACATGAAGAAAAAAATGAGATATTATTACTATGCAAGAGGAAATGCGTAGCTATTCGTCTTACATATAAAAAAAGAATTGCTTAGCTTTTCTTTTTTTTTGCTTATTTTTGTAAAAAGATGCATATAATATAATGTGTTTGCGGAATGCGTAGTTTTTCTGCAGACTGTTTAGAGAGCGCATGACCTAGTCTTGCGCCCTTTTTATAAATAAAAATCCTTAGTAGTCTCCCTTTCCCCTTTTACTACCAATTTTACTACTAACAGGTAGTAACAACTTGCAGGGTTCTGCTCCAATCTGCCACAATTTGTAATTTCAGAGCATATCACAACAACCCCGGAAACCCTTGCAAAACAGGGCATTTCGGGGCAAAACAAGGAGAAACAAAACTATGATAAAAATACTTTTCATCTGCCACGGCACTCCAGTTTTATGATAATGCATACCTTCGCAGACTGGGGCAATACAGGGCAGAATATGGCGGAAAGCCTTGGAATTACTACGGTTTCGACTACTAAGGCACATGGGAGATGAGCCATAGTAGTCAAAGAAATTGGGAGAAATCCTTAGTAGTAAGGGACTACTTAGAGGCTATATATGAATGATAAAAGCCACAATCGTTGGTAGGAGACTACCGGGATTGTGGTTTTTTTGTGCTTTGTAGTGTGACTCATAATCCGTTGTCTCAAAAACATAGTCGAAATATAATATTTTATGGAGGTATTTGGCGATATGCATAAAGAATTTGGAATTGCGTTGAAAAAATTAAGAGAAGAAACAGGTCTTAGCCAAGAGAAATTTGCGTTATCCATTGGTATGGATAGAACATATTATGCTTCAGTCGAGGCTGGAAAAAGAAATATTTCGCTTCAAAATATATGCAAAATAGCGAAGGGGTTTGATTTGTCTGTTTCGGCTCTTTTTGTTGTGGTAGAAAAAATATGTCAAAATGAATAATTTTTATAGTTGTTCGATACTTAAACGAAATTAATTTGATATGAAAGTAATATCAAAATGATTTAAAAAGATATGAAAAAAAGGTGGAGGGTTACAAATGAACGATTACATAATTGATGAATTTTATGAAGATATGAAAAAAGTTAAATTCGAAGCATTTGGTATATTGGATTCGGATAATAAAATACATACTCTTGGAACTGATTCAAAAATCATAGGACGTATTTTTGAAATGTTTGCTCAACCAGTATTGGAAAAGATTGCAGAAAGACACGGGATGATATTGACAACACCTGAATCACAAACAGTCTATCCTGATTTTATTATGATGAGTAGCAAATCATCAAAGGACAAAATAGCAATTGATATTAAGACAACTTATATTGATTCTGATCAATCTACTATTAAATTCACATTGGGTTCTTATGGCTCATATATGAGAAATAATACTAAGAATATTGAATATAAATATACAGACTATGTAAAACATTATGTGATTGGCTTTATTTATAAAAGAAATGGACAAGCACAGGAAAGTCAGGTGTTTGATTATTCTGAAAGAGAAAAGATAGTATTTCCATTTTATGATGTAAAATATTTCATTCAAGAAAAGTATAAAATTGCAGGTGATAAACCAGGTTCAGGAAATACTGAAAACATTGGTTCTTTTTTAACAAAAAACTACTCAGAGCTAAAGGGGGGAGAGGGACCATTCTCTGAATTAGGAGTGGATGCATTCGATATATATTGGAAATATTATCCTAAGTATAGAAGCATCGATAAGGCATATACATCGTTGACCGAATTTGCCGAATGGTTTCCGAAACAAGAGCCTACAGAAATAGAACTTCTTCATACATATGATTATAAGACAACGCTTGATAGAATTCTGAAATATGCAAGAAAACTAAAGGGGGATAGATAATATGGAGGAATTTGATTTTGTCAAGCTGTTCCTAAAGAAGTTAGAAGAAAAGACTCCCAATTGGTATGTTAAAGGAATAATTGACTCGGATGATAATATAATCACATTGGGAACAGACAGTAAGCTGATTGGGAGGATATTTGAGTTAAAGACAAATAGTTTATTACAAGAAATTGCAGATGAACATGAAGGATATTTGTTAAGAAAGCCAGGTACTCAAACTGAGTATCCTGACTTCTACTATGAGTGCCCGGATGGAAAGAGAATAGCTATTGATATTTAAACAACATATTTGGATGTGGAAGATTCTGAGAAGAAGAATCTTAAAAAGGATATTTGGTACACACTGGGATCTTATAAATCGTTTCTTCAGGATGGGAAAAAGAATATCAGTGGAACATATGATGACTATAAGTTACATTATGTAATAGGATTTGTGTATGACCGTTTGAAGTCATCAGAGGATGGACAAGTTATTCCGTATTCTGCTGATACACTTAGCGAAATGAAATGTCCGTATGGTAATGTTCGAGTGTGGGTTCAAGAAAAATATAAGATAACTGGACTTACTGAAAAAAGTGGTAATACAACTAATATTGGTTCAATTACTTCAAGAAGTATTGATGAATTCATAAATGGTAAAGGTCCTTTTTCTGCATTGAATAAATATATTTGTGACGACTATTGGCGTAATTACAAGAAGAAAACAACGTATAAAACTGTTGAAGAATATTTTATATGGGCGAAAGACAATAGTGAGTTGAGTATCGATTTTGATGAACAAAAAGGTTTATTTGAAGAATGGCGAAGAAAAAATTGTCCGAGTAAAGAAGATTTGCTAATAATGGCACTTAAAGTATTACATGCAAAAGGACCTAAGGGTGGTGAAAAAGGATTATGGTCCAAATTTGATGATAAAGAAATATGTGTAGCATCTAAAGAACCGACCGTGAGCGAGTATATTGTATTTTGTAATGATAATAACATAGAAGTAATTGATGTGATTAGATGATGCAATGACTGGCATATTATTTAGATATGCCAGTCGTTGCATTTTAGAATAATGACAATTGTTGATTTTCTTTTAGTGGTTGAGTTGGTATGTCATCAGGATTGTAATTTGTTAATAAGGCTTCCATCATAGAATTTCGATTAGATTCCTTTGCGCCAATATGATAAAAATGCTCTTTATTAATTTTATAGCAGCCTGACCATATAGAGTCTATATATTCATTTTTTCTGTATTTATTCTCATCCCAGGTAGATAACATAAAGCGTGCATCAGATTGGAATAGTGCGTCGTGAAGTTTTTGCTCAAGTTCTACATCCCAACTATCATAGTAATCAACATGACGTCCAATATATGGAGGGTCGCAGTAAATAAAGTCAGATGGTGTTGCTTTGGATATAGTTTCTTCAAAAGAACAGCACTCAAAAGTCCAATCATTTTCAGGGAAAATAGTTTCCAAATGCTTTACTTGATTGCAAATTTTTGTTACATAAGCCTTGGCAAAACGTTCTGGTTTATGCCCATATGGAACATTAAATTTATAATAACGGTTGAATCTTATCATTCCGTTAAAACAACTTCTGTTCAGAAATAGAAAATCTAGTGGGTCGTGATGCTCATTAAATCTGTCACGGATAAAGTAATAGTGTTCATCATCTTTTTCTGAAAGTAATGCGCCTTCAAATTCTAAAAAATCACGAACAATTTTTGAATCAATTTTTTTCTCTTTAATGGCATTATATAAAGCAATAGTATATGGATTCGTGTCTGAAAATACTGCTTTATGTGGTGCGAGATTTAATCCTACAACACCAGATCCCATGAATGGTTCGTACCATATGGAATCTTTGGTTAAATAGATATTATCAGAAATTGTTTCTACGAGTTTTGTTTTGATTCCCTGAATCTTTATTGGTGGTACAAATATTTTATATATCATGTTTTGATTACCTAACAAATGCAAATATCTTTTGAACTAATACCTTCAAAAGTATGAGTTATTTCCTTTCCTATATATTTCTCTCTTTCTGTAATGTAATTGAGAAGTTCTGGTTTATCATCCAAAAACATATATGAAATTGGAACACGAAAACCAGGTATCTCTTTTTCCATTATTCTGGCATTAATTGGTTCTATTGCTTGAAAACTATAAATTGGCATTGCTACTTTACTTCGGGTTAGATAGTCTTGTATTCGTTTTACAGCTTCATAGTCATTGCTATATTCGATTAACCAATCAGAAATATTTTGTTTTGGTCCTAGGATGGTTTTGGCTACAATTTGCCTATATGGAAGTCCTAGGTATATATAAGCACAGACAGAGTCGTTATAAAATCTTTTTCTGTGTTCGAATATTTTCTTTCCACTTGACAAATCATCGTACCATTTGGGACTAAAACTTAATAACATTGTTCGCATTAAAACACGTCCTTTATTTTATTATTGAATTTACCTAAATCATTCCAAGGGGGAGTATTATCTCTGTGTCTTTTTATCATAAAGACCGATGCCCACTCAAACACGTTTTTTCGCGAAATTGCATAGGGGGAATCCCAGTGTCTTTTAACATGTTTAATATAATATCATAGCACATAATTGCATATAACTGGCTAATATTAGATACAATGTTTTATTTGTCTTTTCGCCAAATCATATAAATTAATGTGCGTTTTTCTTGCTTTTTTGAGCCTTTTCAATGGCTTTTCGCTCACGATAGGCTTTTTGCTTTCGGGCATTTCGAACCTTCTGGCATTCTTCGGCATCACAAAATTCCTGTCGGTTACTTTTTCGAATTATGAATTTACCACAGTTCCGACAACGAATCATAATGCCTTCTGGACGATTATCCGATTTGCCTTTATCTTCTGGTGCAGGGTCTTCGGAAAGCATTCTTGCAAGTGTCAGCCATGCAATATCAAATACAGAATTAATATCGGTAGAAAATTCTAATCGGTTAGTGCGGGGATCTATCTTTAATTTCATGGTAAATTTCGGAATGATGTCAATAAGCGTATTCCGCAATTCATCGTAATCGTCATATGGTGTAGTAGCAAATTCTCCGGTTGGAGGTTTTTCTGCCGGATGATTTTTAATGTACTCATTATCAATTCGCATTTCTTCTATGAGGTTTCCTTTTGCATCCCCATAATCTAAGTCATCCGGTATTGCAACGATAGGATGCTTATATTTATCAAAGAAAGAGTAGCCCTCAAAGTATTTTCCTTCTTTGGATAAATCATATGCAGCTTCGTCATCGGCAATACAGATACATTCGAGAGCAACATAAAACATGACTGCATTATATAATTTTCCGAGGTCATATAAGAAGTTGTTAATCTCGAATGTTCCGTCTTTTTCTACCATTTCTGCATCAAAGCTATTTATATCAAACGATTCATTCAATTCAGAATAAATGAAATCAATATTATATGGATGCATATTATTTGTACACCATTCCATGATGAGCTGTGTATATGGAATTTTATTATCAAAGCTGTTTATCTGCATTGCCAGATTGCAAAGGCTTGTAAGCAGTCCCTGTCCGGAAAGAAAATCTTCTTTAGGAAAGATGGGTTCATATCCGGGGCGGCAAAATGGTGTTGCATAATAATCATCGCTTTTATCAATATCAAGTTCATATTTCTTGAATCGGAAAGGGTGGTAAATCAGTTGCCCGATACCACCGATTTCTTTAAATCCTAATATATCTGTTGTTTTATCTGCTTCTGATGGAATCGTTTCATCATTCCAGTTTAATGGCATATCATACCTCATTCCAATCGTTAATTCGTAACCGTTAACGTTACCGTCAGTTTTTGGACTTCGGTTACATTATAGTTTAAAATATTCATGAAAACAATAAAAAGTTACACAAAATGCTGTAACGGATTTGTACCTTGACAATTTCATCCCGTTCTCAATGAACAAGCCTTCGTTACTGCGGGGACTGGTAGCCGCCATGAGCGGTAGCAGAGAAACAATTATTGAAGAGACGGACATAACCAACTCTACGGAAGGAGCAACATCTTATGGAGAAAACAACTATGAGTGTACAGGAATTATCTGCACAGATGGGAATCAGCCTGCCAAAAGCATATGAACTGGTAAAGACACCGGGATTTTCGACAATACGAATCGGAGCAAGAATTCTGATTCCGATTGAAGCTTATAAAGAATGGCTTGTAAGAACGTCTATTAACCATTAAATAGAATTGCAGAAAAGGATGAGGTGAGCAGGATGGGAGTGCCGTAAATAACATGATAGTATTAAAAGAGACTCTAATGAGAATCATTCACTCAAAGAGCCTCTTTTATTGGTTCATTTTAAAAGTTTTCGATATTCAGATGGTGAACAGCCTTTTTGTTTATGAAACAGTCGGCTAAAATACAGTGGGTTATCATAACCGACAATGCGTGCAATTTCATTTACGGCGTAATTTGTGGTTTCCAATAACATCTGGGAATTAGTGATTCGGATGGAGGTGATGAACTGCATAGGTGTTGTACCGGTAAATTTTTTGAAATTCCGAATAAACCAACTGACACTCATTCCTCTGGAAATAGCATATTCTTCGATGTTGATATCACGGTTATAGTTTTCATCAAAATAGGACGCTGCAGTGTCCATTTCATGATCGAGGTATTCGTTTTTTAGTACATGTTTACGAGTAAGCTCCCGGTGAAAAATGATCAGTAAATGGCGTAGCAGTAGTGTCAGCATTTCTTCGTAATCATCCTGACATCTTTGCAATTCTAAAATAATGCGTTTAAAAATACGTTCGTATTCCAGAGATGTTCCAACATGGAAGATATGCTGGTCATTCGGGAAACCATAATTTCTTAAAATGTTCTTTACATCACTTCCTGTAAAATGCACCCAGTAAACTTCTGTTTTATCAATGCCATAGTATTCATATTTCTGGAATTCCTTGGGGCGGTAAAGTACTATGTTTCCTGCTGTAACGATAGTATCGTCATCTGCGTTGCCAAAATGAAAATGAGCTCGTCCGGCTGCTATATAGATGATTTGAAAGTCAAGTCTTCCTCTGGGACGATAAGTTGGAAGCTTTGGGTGTGAGGATAGGCGATAGGTGCCACAGCTTCCTACAATAAGTGGTCGGCTTTTGTCTTTGAAGTCGATAAGGGAGTGGTTGTGATAACCGGAATTTATATACATTTTGAGTCCTCCTTTGGAAAGTGAAATGTCTGACTGTTAACAGTCAATGGTGAACCGGAGTTATGAAGTGAATGCCACCTCAAAATCCACGGTTTTTCGGTGAGAGCTACGCGCATATAGTTTTAGCCTTTCCTAAATATCTGACTACAAGTAGTCAATATTTGAGAAGAACTAAAACGGTGTTTACTTTAGTGTATCATTTTGTGCATATTCTGTCCATTTCTGTTTATAGACATTTTCTTTGTGAAAATGTATGATGGTTTCAAGGTAATACAAAGACGGAAGATAATGAGACACAGAAGGTGTTTTTATTGATTGCCTAATGCGGTGAATAAAAAAATATATATTAAAGGAGGATTACACAATGCTCGTACCACGCTTTTATGAAGATTTGAATGTTTTGCATGACAAGACAATGCCAGCGAGGACATATTACATTCCGGCATCAGTTCGTATGAATGATTTAGTGGAGCATCGGGAAAGATCGGATCGCTTTCAGCTGTTAAACGGAGAGTGGAAGTTTCAGTATTATAACAGCATTTATGACGTAACGGAATCATTTTATGAGAAAGGTTATGATGTTTCCGGGTTTGATCAGGTAACTGTTCCGGGTGTATGGCAGATGGATGGTTATGACACGCATCAGTACACGAATATTCGTTACCCATTTCCATTCGATCCACCATATGTGCCACAGGATATTCCATGTGGAGCTTATGTGCATACCTTTGACTATGCAAAGGATACTGCAGCACCAAAGGCATATCTTAACTTTGAAGGTGTGGATAGCTGCTTTTATGTATGGGTAAATGGTGCTTATGCCGGATACAGTCAGGTGCCTCACGCTACCAGTGAATTTGATGTTACAGACTTGTTGAATGAAGGGGAAAATACATTAGCGGTTCTGGTGCTCAAATGGTGTGATGGATCGTATTTGGAGGATCAGGATAAGTTTCGGATGAGTGGCATTTTCAGAGATGTTTATTTGCTGAAAAGACCAGAAAAGACAATCAGAGATTATTACATTACGACAGATGTAGAAAAAGACAGCGTTGTTGTGAAATTGGATATGCATTTTGCAGAACCGGTGGAAACGAAAGTTACTATAGAAGATAAATATGGAGCAGTCGTAGCAAGAGGAGAAACAGCAGAGAATGGTGTGTTAGAACTGACCGTGTTAAATCCGGTTTTATGGAATGCGGAGAATCCTTATTTGTATCAGGTTATTTTGACAATGCCGGATGAAGTGATCGTTGATCAAATTGGTTTCCGTACGATTGAAATTAAGGACAAGGTTGTTTATTTTAACGGAGAAAAGATTAAATTCCGTGGAGTCAACCGCCATGATTCAGATCCGGAGACAGGATTTGTGATTAATGTCCAGCAGATCAAAAAGGATTTAATTTTGATGAAGCAGCATAACTTTAACGCTATTCGTTCCAGTCATTATCCAAATGCACCATATTTTTATCAGATGTGCGATAAATATGGATTTATGGTGATTGACGAGGCGGATATTGAGGCACATGGACCATTTATGCTGTACCGGAAGGATGATACAGACCGGAACCGTTTTTACCATTGGAATGAAAAGATTGCAGATGATCCGGCATGGGAAAAGGCAATTGTGGACCGTGTCCAGCTTATGGTACAGAGAGATAAAAACCGTCCAAGCATTGTAATGTGGTCTATGGGAAATGAAAGCGCGTATGGATGTAATTTTGAAAAGGCGCTTGCATGGACAAAGAAGTTTGATCCGGACAGGATCACGCAGTACGAAAGTGCAAGATACCGTAATTATGATATTACCTATGATTATGACAATTTGGATCTTTACAGCCGGATGTATCCGCCACTGCAGGAGATAGAGGATTATCTGAAAAATGACGGAAGCAAACCGTTTCTGCTGGTAGAATACTGCCATAGTATGGGAAACGGACCGGGAGATTTTGAAGATTATTTTCAGATGATTCATAAGGATGACCGGATGTGTGGCGGGTTTGTCTGGGAATGGTGTGATCATGCGATCGCACATGGAACGGCAGAAAATGGAAAGACCAGATATTATTATGGAGGGGATCATGGAGAAACCATTCATGATGGCAATTTCTGTGTGGACGGGTTGGTCTATCCGGATCGTACACCGCATACGGGACTGTTGGAATATAAAAATGTCTATCGTCCGGTGAGAATTGTGTCTTATGACCAAGAAAACGGACAGATGGTTCTTCACAATTATATGGATTTTGATGATTTGAAGGATTATGTGGATATTTTCTATGAAATGACACAGGATGGCTTGACTGTGGAAAAAGGAAAACTGGCAAATGTTGTTGCATCACCTCATAGCGATGCGAAAGTGGAGTTGAAGCTGCAGGTTCCAAATACCGGTAAGATTTATCTGAAGCTTATTTACCGGTTGAAAAAGGAAATGCCGTTGCTTGAACATGGGTATGAATTAGGTTTTGATGAAATTAAGCTTGCAAATGAGGATGATAGAAACAGACAGGCTGTAAAGTGGCTGGAGCAGGAAAAAGTAATCGGAACCATTGCTGTTAAGGAAAATGATAAGCAGATCGTATTACAGGCAAAGGATTTTACTTATGTTTTAGATAAGCGTACCGGATTGTTTGAGAACATGCAGTTTGCCGGAAGAAGTTATATTAACCATCCAATGGAATTGAATATTTGGCGGGCTCCGACGGATAACGATATGTATATAAAACTGGAATGGAAAAAGGCACATTATGATGCTGCCTATACCAGAGCATACCGTATAGAGGTGCTTCAGAACAAGCACGGTGTGCTGATCATGGAGCATCTGGCAGTGGTAGCTGATACCGTACAAAAGATTTTGGATGTGGAAATGACATGGAAGATCAATGAAAACGGGAAAATAGAGGCGGTTATAGAGGCAGTAAAAGATAAAGAATTCCCGGATCTGCCAAGGTTTGGAATTCGAATGTTTTTGAATAAGAAAATGGATGAGATTACTTATTTTGGAATGGGACCACAGGAAAGCTACCGGGATAAACACCAGGCTTCCTGTCATGGATTGTTCCGTTCGAAGGTGGCTCAGATGCATGAAGATTATATTCGTCCACAGGAGAATGGAAGCCATTATGACTGTGATTATGTAGAGCTTACAAATGGTCAATATGGAATTGCAGCAGTTTCAAAGAATCCATTTTCGTTTAACGCTTCTGTTTATACACAGGAGGAGTTGGAACGGGTATCGCACAATTATGAATTGAAAGAATCGGATAGCACCGTATTCTGTATGGATTATGCAATGAATGGAATTGGTTCAAATAGCTGCGGACCGGATATCATGGATAAATATCGGTTTGATGAGGAATCATTTCAGTTTCAGTTTGAATTAATTCCGTTTGTAAAAGGATAATTGACAACAAACAATTAGAAAAGACAAAAACGATAGACTACAGGGACTTCTAAATAACAAATAGTGAAGGAGCGATTCTTATGGAAAAAAAGAAATACTTAAAATGGTACAACAAGATAGGATACGGATCTGGTGATATTGCGGGAAATGTAGTGTATGCATTCCTGACATCATTTGTGATGGTATATCTGACAGATACGATTGGATTGGCATCCGGTATAGTGGGAACACTGATTGCCGTTTCCAAATTACTCGATGGATTTACAGACATCTTTTTTGGATCAATGATTGATAAGACGCATAGTAAGATGGGAAAGGCAAGGCCATGGATGCTGTATGGTTACATTGGTTGTGCAATTACATTGGTAGCCTGTTTTGCAGTTCCAACAAGTCTTGGCAGGACGGCACAGTATGCGTGGTTCTTTATTGCGTATACGCTGTTAAATGGCGTGTTTTATACGGCAAATAACATTGCTTATTCTGCTCTGACATCACTTGTTACCAAGAACAGTAAAGAGCGTGTGCAGATGGGTTCTTGCCGTTTCATTTTTGCTTTTTCAACCAGTGTTCTGATTCAAGCAGTTACTGTTGGATTCGTTGCAAAATGTGGTGGAGATGCAGCCGCATGGCGTATGGTTGCAATTATTTATGCAGTGATCGGATTAGTTGTGAATACTATTTCCGTATTATCTGTTAAAGAAATTCCAGAAGAGGAATTAAATGAAGGAGACACAACAGGTAAAGAGGAAAAAAACGGGCTGGTTCAAGCATTCAAGCTGCTGGTAAAGAATAAATTTTATCTGATGATCTGTGGTACATATATTTTGCAGCAGTTATACAGTGCAATGATCGGTGCCGGTATTTATTATATGACCTGGGTTTTGAAAAACAAAAATCTGTTTGGACAATTTGCCTGGGCGGTAAACGTTCCTCTTATCATTGCATTAATCTTTACACCAACACTGGTTGGAAAGTGGAATGGTATGTATAAGCTGAACTTGAGAGGTTACATCCTTGCCGTGATTGGCAGAGCTCTTGTTGTTGTTGCCGGATATATGGGAAGTATTCCTTTGATGATGGCATTTACAGCATTAGCAGCATTAGGACAGGGACCTTGGCAGGGAGACATGAATGCAGTGATCGCATCTTGTTCCGAGTATACATACCTGACACAGGGAAAACGTGTGGATGGTACGATGTATTCCTGTACTTCACTTGGCGTTAAGATTGGTGGAGGTATTGGAACGGCGGTCGTAGGATGGCTCTTAGAATTTAGTGGCTATGTGGGAACACATGCTGTTCAGCCACAGTCTGCGTTGAATATGATGCAGTTTATGTATCTTTGGCTGCCACTGATCTTTGATGTACTTATTATGTTTATCCTTTCCAGAATGAATGTGGAGGAGGCAAATGCAAAGATCAAAAAAGAAAAGGGAATTACAGTAGAAACCGCTCAGCAGTAATGAGCAGAAACTGGTAACAGTTCGTAAAGAAAAGGAGATGGGTTTGTGGTAACACATGATTTGATAAAAAAAATAAAAAATGGAATGTATGATGAAACATTGAAAGATATTTATGTGGATGAGAAGAAAATAGCGTATGAAAGAGAGCGTTATATTAAGGCGATAGAGAGTTATACAGAACATTTTGGAGAGGGAGAAGTCTTTGTCTTTAGTGCACCGGGCAGAAGTGAAATTGGTGGGAATCATACAGATCATCAATGTGGAGAGGTGCTGGCAGCTTCCATTAACAATGATGTAATAGCTATTGTACAAAATTTGGAAGAACCGTGTGTCAGAGTTATATCTGCAGGATATGAGATGATCACGATATATCTGGATGATCTATGTAGGAGAGAGGATGAGGAAGCAACAACAACTGCATTAATTCGAGGGGTGTTGGCAAAAACAAAAGAATATGGATATCAGATAGGTGGTTTTCAGGCTGTTGTTACCAGTGATGTGTTGATAGGAGCCGGATTGTCTTCTTCAGCAGCGTTTGAAACATTGATGGGAACAATCCTGTCAGAATTGTTTAATGATGGAAAGATTTCGCCTATTGAAATAGCCATGATTGGGCAATTTGCAGAAAATGTATATTTTGGGAAACCATGTGGATTGATGGATCAGATGGCGTGTTCCGTTGGAAGTTTGGCACATATTGATTTTCAGAATCCTGCGGCACCATTGGTGGAGCGGATTGAGCTTGACTTGGATGGATACGGATATAGTCTTTGTATTACCGATACAAAAGGCTCACATGCGGATTTGACATCGGATTATGCAGCAATTCCGGAAGAAATGAAAAGAGCAGCAGCTTGTTTGGGAAAAGAAGTGCTTGGACAGGTTACGAAAAAAGAAGTACTTACTAATCTTCCGCGCATCAGAGAACAGGCAGGAGATCGGGCAGCACTTAGAGCAATTCACTATGTGTGTGAAAATGAGCGAGTGCAAAAAGAAGTGGCAGCATTGAGAGAGAATAGATTTGGAGAATTTTTAAGATTAGTTAAAGAGTCAGGTGATTCTTCTTATAAGTATTTGCAGAATGTGTATGTGTGCCATGATGTGGAACATCAGAATGTTTCTATTGCATTGGCTGTCAGTGATATGATTTTAGGCACGCAGGGAGCAAACAGGGTGCATGGTGGTGGCTTTGCCGGAACAATACAGGCATTTGTACCAAATGATATTGTTACATTATATAAAACAGAGATGGAAAAGGTGTTTGGAGATGGTGCTTGTGATGTACTTAAAATTCGCAAATATGGTGGAATTCAAGTGATGTAAGATACTCAAAAAAGACAAGGAGGAATGGTTATGGGTAGCATTTTAGTATTAGGCGGAGCTGGATATATTGGCTCACATACTGTTTATGAGTTGATCGAGGCAGGAAAGGATGTGGTGGTTGTAGATAATCTTGAAACAGGTTTTCGAGCAGCGGTTCATCCGGAAGCGAAGTTTTATAAAGGAGATATTCGTAACCGAGCTTTTATTGATTCGGTATTTGATAAAGAAAATATAGATGGAGTTATTCATTTTGCAGCAAATTCGCAAGTGGGCGAAAGTATGATAAAGCCATTAAAATATTATAGTAATAATCTTTGTGGTACAGAAGTGCTGTTGGAGAGTATGGTTGCACATAGCATAGATAAGATAGTGTTTTCTTCCACGGCGGCAACATATGGAGAACCGGAGCGAATTCCTATTATGGAATCGGATCGTACACTTCCGACAAATTGTTATGGTGAAACAAAATTGTCTATGGAAAAAATGTTTAAATGGACGGCAAATGCACATAACTTAAGATTTGTGTCCTTACGTTATTTTAATGCTTGTGGGGCTCATCCTAATGGAAAGATTGGAGAGGCTCACAATCCGGAAACACATCTTATTCCTTTAATTTTGCAGGTGCCAAATGAAAAGAGAGAATATATTTCTATTTATGGAACGGACTATGACACAAAGGATGGTACTTGTGTCAGAGACTATATTCATGTAAATGATCTTGCACAGGCTCATATTCTTGCAATGAAGTATCTTTGTGATGGAAATGACAGCAATATATTTAATCTTGGAAATGGAGTTGGTTTTACGGTAAAAGAGGTTGTGGAAACTGCGAGAAAAGTGACAGGACATCCAATTCCGGCGAAGGAAGAACCACGTCGAGCAGGAGATCCATCTATGTTGATCGCTTCCAGTGCAAAAGCAAGGGAAGTTTTAGGATGGAATCCGCAATATGCAGATTTGGAAACAATTATCGGTACGGCATGGAAATGGCATAAAAGTCATCCAAATGGATATCAGAATGTGTGAAGGGGGGAAGTGTCATGATTAATGAGTATATCAATGAACTTGTGGCGTATGGATTGAACCAGGGATTGGTTGATCCGGAAGATGAAGTATATGTGACGAATCGCCTTCTGGAATTATTTCAATTGACAGAGCATGAAGGAACAGCGAAAGAGGTTGGATCAGAAAGAGAATTGTTACATATTTTAAATGATATGTTGGAATATGCATGTCGGCAGGGTATGCTGGAGGAAAAAACAATTACGGAAAAGGACTTGTTTGATACAAAGATTATGGGAATATTGACACCCCATCCCTCTGTGGTTCGCAGACAGTTTTGGGATAAATACAGTATATCTCCTAAAGCTGCAACAGATTTTTATTATCAGTTTAGCCAGGCAACAAATTATATTAGAAAAGATCGAATTGCAAAGGATGAGAAATGGACAGCAAATACAGAATTTGGTGCAATGGATATAACCATCAATTTATCAAAACCGGAAAAAGATCCTCGTGATATTGCAAAGGCAGGAAAAGCAAAAAAATCGGGGTATCCGAGTTGCTTGCTATGCAAAGAAAATGAAGGTTACGCCGGACATATTTCTCATCCGGCAAGACAAAACCACAGAATTATTCCGATTACATTGTGTGGAGAACAGTACAATTTACAGTATTCGCCGTATGTGTACTATAACGAACATTGTATTGTCTTCAATGATCGGCATATTCCAATGAAAATTAATAAAGCAGTTTTTGCCAAATTGTTGGATTTTGTAAAACAGTTTCCACATTATATAGTAGGATCAAATGCAGATTTGCCAATTGTAGGTGGATCCATATTAAGCCATGATCATTTTCAAGGGGGAGAATATGAGTTCGCAATGGCTAAAGCACCTTATGAGACAGAAATTTCATTAAAAGAATTTCCGGATATTCATGCAGGAACTGTGAAATGGCCTATGTCTGTTATTCGTCTACAAGGGAATAACACAGAGTCGTTGGTAGGGGCTGCTGACCGTGTCCTGTCTTGTTGGCGTGAATACACAGATGAAAAAGCATTTATTTTCAGTGAAACACAAGGAGTATCGCATAACACGATCACACCAATTGCAAGAAAGAGAGGAGATTTGTTTGAATTAGACCTGGTGTTACGAAACAATATTACCACAGAAGAGTTTCCGCTAGGGGTGTATCATCCCCATCCGGAATATTACCATATAAAAAAAGAAAATATTGGTTTGATCGAAGTGATGGGACTGGCAGTTCTTCCGGCTAGATTGCAAATGGAAATGGCGGAGCTGGAACGTAGAATTCTGCAGAATGAGGATCTGCGGGAAAGCTATTTGACCAAAACGCATGCGGATTGGGCAGAAAAATGGCTGCCAAACTATGAAATTACAGAAGAGAATCTTCATTCAATTGTGCAGAAAGAAATAGGATTTGTGTTTGCAAAAGTGCTGGAATGCGCAGGTGTTTACAAAAGAACACCGGAAGGACAAGCTGCCTTCAAAAAATTTTTGGAGTGCATATAAAAAAAAGGACCATTTCACATTTGTGAAGTGGTCTGTTTTTTCAGTATTCAGTTTTCACAAATAGTCCTTTTAGCCAGATTATGCATGATATACATGCTCAAAGTATCCTTTATAGAAAGCTAAAAGGTTGTTTATATAATTTTTTAATTTCCTCATTTTGTATTCCTCCTTTCCTTGTTTGCAAGTTCATTATAGGACAGGCTGGATAAGAATGCTTGCCAAATTAAAAGAAAATATAGACAAATGTTGCAGAGAAAATTTACAATTAAGTAATAAATGGGAGATGTATCAATGCATTTGACGTTTAAGGAAACAAAGGAAGAGGTATATGCGGCACAAAGAGTGTCAAAACATGTATCTCCACATTTACATAACGCATTGGAGATTGTGTGCGTAACGGAAGGAACACTTGAGATGGGAGTGGGGCAGGAATTATATCATATGGAAAAGGGTGATATCGGATTTGTCTTTTCTGATATTATTCATCATTATCAAGTGTTTTCAGAAAAAACGAGCCGGGCGGATTATATCTTGGTTCCGTCTTCTTTTGCAGGAGTATTTAAAGATAAAATACAAGGATATGCTCCTAAATGTCCGGTTATTCGTGCGGGGCAGATTGAACCGGATGTTTATAATGCAATTCAGGCGATTATCCAAATGGAAGAAAACGAACCTATGATTGTTCAAGCTTATGTTCAAATTGTGCTGGCAAGATGTATAGGAAAAATGGAATTGGTGGAAAAAAGTTGCGTGGGGAGTGATGATTTGATATACAGAACAGTATCTTATGTGTCGGGAAATTTTAGGAAAAAATTTTCTCTAGAGGAGATGGCGCATGATCTTGGAGTAAGTAAGTATGTCTTGTCACGAGTATTTTCTAAAACATTTCATCGTAATTTCAATCAGTATCTTAATGATGCCAGATTGAGCTATGCATGTACAAGGCTAGTGAATTCGGGAGATACAATTCTTGATATCTGTTTGGATAGTGGCTTTGATAGCCAGAGAACATTTAATAGAGCGTTTAAGGAACGTTATAGAATTACTCCGAGCGAATATCGAAAATTAAAACGATAAGCAGGTTAAGGACAGTCATTTGTTTATAGTCCGGAAGAATACAGAGCCAGATAGGTAGGATATCTGAGATGTTTGCGGGATGATATGAAGAAATAATCAGTCATTTACGGACAGAAGTTAAAAATTGAATTTATTTCTAGGATGTTTTGATAGAACCATGTCCTAGCATTTCTTGGATATATCGAATATCAACATCTGCATCTAATAAGGAACTGGCAAATGTATGACGGAACATATGAGGTGTAATATGCTGTTCGATAGAAGCAGGAGAAGTGTGCTTGATAAGTGTTCTCCGTACTGTTTGATCTGATAAAGGAGAGCCGGACGGATACTTAGTAGTAAGACTTCCCATTTTACTACTATTTCTACTACTAACAGGTAGTCACAACTTGCTGAATTATGCTATAATTTGCTTAGTTGACAAGCAAACTAAAGAAGAAACAAGTCGGCAAAATGCCCCAAAACACGGCATTTCTCGGCTTTTTATGATAGGAGAAATTTATGATTAGAGTTTTATTCATCTGCCACGGCAGGACTGTGGAAAGCCTTATATATCAAGGTATAACAGGGCAAAGTGGGGCATAGTTTGGTAGTCAGAGCATTTGGGGACTACGGTAATACTACGAATGGAAAAATGAAAAACAGGAAATGTGGATAATCGTTAAATGGTAGTAGACAATCGTTAAATTCTTTTATATCATATTGTATGAATGTTATATGAGGATGTTAGTTAAGCCGTAAGGTGTTACCACAATGGCATAGATGATTTAAGAGAAAAAAACACAAGGAGATGATTAGATGGCAGTTTTAGTAGATGATTTACTAAAGAATGTGTTAATTAATGCAAACTCTAGTGATAGGATTGTTATTATTACAGGATATTTTTCACCTGATATAATTGATAAAATTGCAGCATTGGGAAAGCCATTTGAATATTACTATGGTATGTATGGTGTGGATAAGATAAGGCCTAGTGTATTATCTGCTTTGCGCAATATTAATGCGAAATATTCAAATTTGAAAATATCATTTGTGAACACACAAAGAGTGCATACAAAGTGTTATTTGTTTTATGATAGCAATAATATGTTTAATGCAATGGTTGGCTCGGCAAATTGTTCAATGCAGGGATTGTGCAGTATGGCTAATGCTGAAATGCTTGCAGAATTGAATTTAAGTGTTCTTCAAAAAGGAGATTATTTAGTTAAATTAAATGACTATTACAAAAAAATTAAGAAAAATTCTATAGATATTAATGACCCATTAGTTAAAGTGGCAAAGAATAAGAAAGTTAAAACTATTAAGTCACCAAGAGGTTTTTTACCTCTTACATCAGATCCGCTTACTGCTATTATGCCATTATATTATTTTGACAAAAAAGGAAAAAGATGTACATATATTGGTGGTGGACCAAACTGGGGAAACCAGAACGGACATACAGGAAAGAAACGTAAAGCTATGGAAGCTTACATTCCGGTTCTCACTGATCATTTGGACTATTATCCATTGCTTTTTCAACCATATCCTGCTACGAGAACTACAAATGGAGGAAAGAAGACTAGAATGTCAGATCCAGTTACTGTAATATGGGATGATGGTACTATTATGACGATGACTTTTCAAGGGTCACAAAGACATTACCCATCAAAATCAAATCCTTTGATGGTGTATCCGAAACAATTATCATATGCTGATGCATCACCTAAAAAAGGTGGAGCTGAATTAGGGGCATACTTAAGAAGAAGGATGAATGTAGCTCCTTTTCATGTAATAACTGTTAAAGATTTAGATGACTATGGTAGAGATCATGTTCTTTTAAGATATGTGAGTCCCGGCTTGTATCAAGCAGATTTTTCTGGAAGACGTTTTAGAAAGATGCGCCCATAATAAAAAACGAGTTAAGTTTTTCTGAACTTGTTTTTTTAGCACAAAATATATAGAGGGAGAAATATTTTATTTCTCCGTTGATAAAATATATTTCCCAGTTTATAATAGATGATGTGGATTCGAATGTTATTTTACGGAGGTGCAATATGGAAGTAAGTTATAATAAATTATGGAAATTAATGATTGATAAAGGAATGCCTAATAAAAGTGATTTAAGAACTATTACAGGCATTGGTACAAATACATTGGCAAAACTTAGTAAAAATCAGCAAGTTAGTATGGAAGTTCTTATGAAGATATGCAATAAGCTTGATTGTGATATTTCGGATATCTGTGAATTCACAAAAGAAAACTAAAGGAGAATGATTACATAATGAATGCAATAGATTTATTCGCCGGGTGTGGTGGACTTTCAAAAGGATTTATGGATGCCGGATTTGATATTATCGTAGGAGTGGACAACGATCAGGCTGCGCTTAATACGTTTGCTAAAAATCATAATGGTGCAGTGGCATTGAATGCAGATTTGTCAAAGCAAGAAACTTTTGACGAAATAAAGAGAATTGCAGGAGATAGGGAAATAGATGTAGTAATTGCGGGACCACCGTGTCAAGGCTTTTCTTTGACGGGACCACGTAATTTTGATGATGAAAGAAACAAGTTATATTTGGCTGTTATTGAGATTGTAAAACAGTATCAACCAAAGGCTTTTATTATTGAAAATGTTCCTGGTATGGCAACATTATATGAAGGACAAATAAAAGATGAAATTCTGCACCGTTTCAAGAAAATGGGATATAACATTGAGTGTAAAATATTATGCGCTGCAGATTATGGTGTTCCTCAGATGAGGAAAAGGCTAATTTTTATGGGGATTAGAAAAGATATTGGAACTCCTAAATTTCCAAAAGAGAAACTTGCACCAGAAAATTATATAACTTGCCGTGATGCTGTTAGTGATTTGCCATCATTGGAGAATGACTTGGGAACTGAAGAAGCAGAGTATAATAAAGAGCCATTAACCGATTATCAGAAATTGATGAGAGGTAATTGTTCAGTACTTTATAATCATATTGGAACAAATCATACACAAATGGTTAAGGACACAATTGCACTTGTTCCAGAAGGTGGGAATTATAAAAATCTTCCAGAAGGATGGGGAGAAAGTAGGAAGTTTCATATGGCTTGGACACGTTTGAACGGAAATGCTCCTGCAAGAACGGTGGATACTGGACATAGGAATCTATTTCATTATCAATACAACAGAGTTCCTACTGTAAGGGAAAGTGCAAGAATGCAGTCTTTTCCAGATGATTTCATATTTACAGGAACAAAAACACAGCAAAGCAGACAGGTTGGAAATGCTGTACCGCCCCTTTTAGGGCAGGCATTAGGTGAAGCTGTGTTATCAATAATTCAGGAGAATAGTGATAATGAAGAACAAAAAGATTAAATCGATAGATTTATTCGCAGGTTGTGGGGGGCTGATGGATGGCTTTGAGCAGTCAGGTCATTATGATACAGTTGCTGTTGTTGAGTGGGAAAAGGCTCCATGTCGAAATCTTGAAAAAAGGCTAAGGGAAAAGTGGAAATACAATGATGCTGACCAACGAGTATTGAGATTTGATATTCAAAGGACAGATGAGTTGTTTTCTGGATGGAATGATGATAACGATTATGGAACATCGGTTGGGCTAGATAAATTGATAGAAGAAGCAAATGGTATTGATGTAATCATCGGTGGTCCACCATGTCAGGCATATTCAATAGCAGGGCGTGTTAGAGATGAAAATGGAATGCGGGATGATTACAGGAATTATCTTTTTGAAAGTTATATTAAGGTATTGGAGCGGTATCAACCTAAAGCATTTATTTTTGAAAATGTTCCGGGAATATTAAGCGCAAAACCAGGAGATAGGAACATTATAGAGATAATCCAAGAAAGCTTTGCTGAAGCAGGGTATTGCCTATTAGAAAATTTGAGTGAAGCGATTATAGATTTCGCAGAATATGGTGTTCCACAGAACAGAAAAAGAATTATTATTTTTGGCGTTAAAAAAGACTATTTTGGAGAAAAGGCAGAAACTATTGTTAAGCAATTTTATGCTGAGGCTCTTCCAAAATATAAATCAAAGAAAAAGAAAACAGTGTTAGAGGCAATAGGGGATTTACCCAAATTGTATCCTGTTGAAGAAGATATAAAAGTAAATGGAACAAGAACTCGTCATTCTTTACCGAATCCAAATGTTCCCAATCATATTGCAAGGTGGCAGAGTGATAGGGATATTGGTATCTTTAAGTTACTGACTGAGGACATTGAATTAGGTAGATGTGAATACACGTCTATTAAGGCTTTAAAACAGCTTTATACAGACATGACAGGTAAATCATCTAATGTACACAAATACCATGTTATAAGATGGGACGAGCCGAGTAATTTGATACCAGCTCATTTGTATAAGGATGGATTGAGGCATATACATCCGGATTCTTCACAGCAGAGAACTTTGACCGTACGAGAAGCTGCAAGATTGCAGACATTCCCGGACGATTATATTTTTGATGGAAGTAATATGGAATTGTATAAGATGATTGGAAACGCAGTTCCACCACAGTTTGCAAAATGTTGTGCAAATGCAGTGTACGACATTCTACAACAGTTCGACAATGAGTAACGGAGGTGTTGGTATGGCATATACTACTCAGCAAGCTGTTGATACATTAAATGGGTATTTAGGTATTTCAGAAGAAAGAAAAGAATATATTGAGGATACCAAAAATAGAGGTTTTGTATTAACACTTGATTCTGGAGAGAAAATAGTTATTTTTATTTATCCACTTGTTCATAAGCAGGATAATACAAAGAATTATTTTGATACAAGAGATAGCGGCGCATATGAAAGAGGTGTTACCTGGAAATATGCGTTAAAACATGGAATGAAGTATTTTTGCTTTGGTGTAAATAATCAAGTTGATAAATTTAATGATTATGTATTCAGCTTGGAATGCAACGAAACAATAATTGAAAAGATATCAGGAACAAAAAATGGTTCAAGAAACGGTCCGGGAAACCAGATAATAATTCCTAATGATTACATCCCAAGTGATATGTTTGAACGAATTAAGAATAGACTTGGTATCTATATTTCAGCAATCAGAAAAGATGGTTTATATGAGTACTTAAAGCTTTATGACAATAGACCGTATTTGTCGGAAGATATTGATATTGATGTAGAAATAGAAGATCCAGAGGAACGAAACAAGAGACTCTTTCGTTATTGGATGGGATTACAAGTCAAGCCAGAAGGGGATTCTGATGCCGGAAATCCATATAGTAGTTCATCCATTGACCAATATGTAAGCAATGTAGCTAACACGCATCTTCCTTCAATGCCTGATAAAAGTGTCTTTTATACCACAAATATCGGTGATGTAGAGAACACAATTGAAGTGCTTGATAATTCTGAAAAGAAGAATAATACACAGCGAAGTGCATTAAAGAAATATCTTGAATATTTGAAAAATTTGGTATCTGATGAAGACTGTGAGGAAGTGTTTACGCATAGTCTGTTCGGAATTCATATTAAAGAAAAGAACAATGCCTTGTCAGACGATAATCCTCATGTTTGCATAGGGTGGTCTGATATGGGGGATTTATCGGGTATATCGGATAAAGGTGCGTTGGCTAATCTCTATGATGAGCATTTTGAGAAGAATAGCAGAGGTAGGGGGCAAGATATAGGCCAGGTGTGGAGATTCCTTAATGATGTTAAGGAAGGTGATTATATTATTTACGCAGAAAATTTTGTGTTCCATATTGGTAGGATTGAATCGGAATACTACTATGATGAAACTGAATATCCTGACCAGAGTTCTGATTATAAGAATACACGCAAGGTTAGATGGCTTAAGAAGAATATCAGTAGAACTGTTTTATCTTCCAATCTTCATAACTCCTTAAAGACAGCAATGTCTATTTGGTCGTTAAATGATTATAAATCCGCAGTATCTGACTTGCTACGTGGTACATATCAGAAAGACGATGACAGAATTGAAGAGGAAGATGAAAATATGGAATTAGTATTTAATACAGATATTAAGACAAAATACGAGAAAAATCGTATTGTGTTTGGAGCACCTGGTACAGGTAAGAGTTATGGATTAAAGGATGATTGTGAAAAATTGATGGAAGATACTACAGGTACCTATGAGAGAGTAACATTCCATCCTGATTATACATATTCGCAGTTTGTAGGAACATATAAGCCTGTTATGGATGAAGATGGTAACAGCATTCGTTATGATTTTGTTCCCGGTCCGTTTATGAGAGTTTATGTAGAGGCTCTTAAGAGTGGAAGAACAGATACCCCACAACCACATCTTCTCCTGATTGAAGAAATCAATAGAGCTAAAGTGGCAGCAGTTTTTGGTGATGTATTTCAGTTGCTTGACCGGGATGATGATGGTGTCAGCGAGTATGAAATTCAAGCATCGGAAGACATCAGAAGATACCTTGCAAAGGAACTTGGAGGAAATGCTGATAACTATAAAAAAATCCGTGTCCCAAACAATATGTTTATATGGGCAACGATGAATAGTGCAGATCAGGGTGTATTTCCTATGGATACAGCTTTTAAGAGAAGATGGAATTTTGAATATCTTGGAATTAATGAGAATGAAGAAAAGATAAAGGGTATCGGAAAGATTGTGCTTCCTGGCAGTGATGAGCCAATTGAATGGAATACTCTTCGTAAGGCAATTAATGATAAGATGTCATCTTCTGATTTCAAGATTAATGAAGATAAGTTGATGGGACCATTTTTCCTATCAAAGAAGGTAATTACATCTAACGAAAATGGAATGATTATTGATGCCGATAGATTCATTGATGCATTCAAGAGTAAAGTTATTATGTATCTTTATGAGGATGCCGTAAAACAAGGGAAGCATAGATTCTTTGAAGGCTGTGACAGTAGTAAATATTCATCAGTATGTGAGGCATTTGATGAAAAGGGAACGGCAATATTTGGACCAACTTTCAGAGAGACATTTTATGATAAACAAAGGAATGATGCGTAATGAAAATTGTATCAAGCTACGTCAGAGAGCAAAAAAGATACACCAAGAATAATTTAAAAATCATATTCTCCTTTGATGAATCCGGCGTGGAAAAGTTCATAAAGAATTTGAAAGCCTTCGGAGTATTGAAAAGTGTAAAGAATAGTACGGACCAGTTGGAGATGTCTGACTTGATGGATGAAGATATAGAGATTACAGAAGAAACAGCCGAGAGTGGTGATTGTCTTTATGTATTTACCTATGTGGGAATTATCACTTGTGGAAGTCGTGTTGTAAAGGTATTTCCAAAATATCTTTTATCTAAAAGGGAAGATCCGCTTGATGAAATGAAACAGGTGGTAAAGGTTCTGGAAAGGTACAGTCGTTCTGAAGAACAGATAATAAATGTGTTCAATGGCAATGGGGAGAATCGCAGTTTTAATATTTTGGCAGTAATTCTTTTCTTGCTGAATGATTATTATGAGTGCGGAATTTACACTAACAGTGAAGATATTGTAGAAGTGAATGGAGAGGGCGAGATTCTGTGGGGAAAGACCATAGATGAGAGCTTTGCATTAATTGAAGATAATCGTCCATATTATATGGAATTGTACACGGGAAAGACCGTGGATGATGATATGGATTATTTCAAAAGACTGCATGAGTGTGTTTTGACACAATGTTCCCATCAATTGCATGAGGCACAGTTGGATACATTATTCGATATGGATGCATTGGAACTCTCAGAAGAGGGGTTACAGGATTTTGGAGATAGAGACTACATTCTTGAGCGTATTTATAAGGAACTGAATGTTCAATTTAATACAAGAAGACAGATTTTATTAAAGACTCTGTATGCCTATATTTCACAGGACAGAAGAATGCTTGAGGAAAATGATGGCATCAGTATGTTTGGAACAACGGCTTACCATGCAGTTTGGGAAAAGGTCTGTGCAGAGGTTTTTGATAACAAACTGCATACAACATTGGGACAGCTTAATATGTCAGCGCCTTTGGCGGAACAGTATCAGTCAATGAAGAAAAAAACTCTTATAGAAATTATTGAGAAACCTATATGGGAGGGAGTTGATACAACAGAAACTGCATCAGATACTTTAATCCCAGATTTGATTAGTATTCCAAAGTTTGATGGAGTTGATTATTTCATTATATTTGATGCAAAGTATTATAACATCCAACTTGAAAAGGGGAAATCACTCCGTGGAAATCCGGGAGTTGGAGATGTGACAAAGCAGTATCTGTATCAGCTTGTATACCGGGAATTTATCAAGGCGCATAATATAGCAGTGGTGAAAAACTGTTTTCTTATGCCGACAGAAGAAAATGAAATTGTTAAGAAAGGTACAGCCAAGATGCCTATGCTTGAGGCATTAGGATTGGAAAACATACAGATAAGACTTATTCCGGCAAAAATGCTTTATGAGTGTTATTTGACGCAGAGAAAAATAGATATAGGGTTGTTGGAATTATAGTAAAGGGAATACCCATTTTGAAAGCAAATGAGAATAAGATATTAAGACTTTTAAATGGTGCGGATAAACGTTTTATTATTCCCGTTTATCAGAGAACATACAGTTGGAAAAAAGACAATTGTGTACAGCTCATGAAGGATTTGAAAGATGTATGTGAGTACGAGTATAGCTCACATTTCTTTGGATCTATAGTTTTTGTTTCACAACATAATGGAATTTGCGAGGAACATATCATCATTGATGGGCAACAGAGACTTACTACAGTTTCTTTATTACTTCTTGCGATAAGGAACTATATCAACAATAATACGGATTCGGTTTCAGGCTTGAATCCAGACAAGGTAGCGTCTTATCTTACGGATGAATATGCAGAGGATGAAAAGAAATTAAAAATGAAATTAGTACAGGGGGATGATGATGCTTATAATAAACTGATTCAAAACAGGACACCTGTTGCCGATAATTGGATCACTGCAAACTATGAATATTTTTATTCCAAATTGAGAATATGACATCTGATGAAATCGAGCTTTGTATAATGCTATTACAAAGTTGGACATTGTTAGTATTTCCCTTGAACCAACAATAGGAGATGATCCACAGTTGATTTTTGAAAGTATGAACTCTACTGGATTATACCTTGAACCTTCCGATAAAATCAGAAATTATGTTCTTATGGGAATGAATGCAAAAGAACAAGATAAGTTTTATAAGAAGTACTGGGAACCATTAGAAAACTTGGTTGAGAGAAAGGATATTACAAAATTCTTTCGATATTATTTTGACGTAAAACTTAGAAGAAATGTTGCAGAGAAAAAACTGTATACTGAATTTAAATTGTATCGAGAGAATAGCAGGCTTTCAATGGAAACGATTTTGTCGGATATTTTAAAGTATGCAGAATATTTTAGAATAATTGTATCTCCAAAAGATAGCAAAACATCATATGCTGATGTACTTATTAGGATTAATAAGTTGGAAGTTAATACCTGTATTCCACTAATTTTAGATATAATTAATGCTGAAGATGAAGATCGAATAAGCACAGAAGATGTTACTAAGGCTATCGAAATTACTGAAAATTATATTGTTCGAAGAGAAATCTGTGGATTAGAAACGAACCAATTAAATAAAGTATTTGTAAGCCTTGGCGCAGAAATAGAAAGAGATATCGAGGATGACAACGTAGGATATTTTGACGCTTTCAAAAGAGAGATTTTGAAGAAATCAGGAAAGGCACGATTTCCTAATAACCATGACTTTGTGGATAGATTTATTACATATGAGCTTTACAATGCTAAATCATCAATGCGTAAATGTATACTTGAAAGACTCGAAAATTGTGATAGTAAGGAAAAGGTTGCTGTTGAAGAGCAGGTTGCAGATGGAACACTTACAATTGAACATAACCAGATCCAGTGCCATATCAGGAAATCTCCAATATGAATAAAGAACAGAAACGTTACAGACCTATGGTGTATATCTGTTCAGCTTATAGCGGTGATGTGGAAGGCAATGTTGCTAAGGCAAGAAAGTACAGTCGATATGCAGTGGATGGGTATCAGAAAGAATATAGAGATTGATGGACAGGAGGTTGCATTCAAAGCGAGTGCAGCCATTCCGAGAATCTACCGTTTGAAGTTTCAGAGGGATATTTATAAAGACCTTGCAGTGCTTGAAAAGAGTATTGGTGATGGGAAGGAAGAGTCCTCCAACCTTGATATGTTCTCGCTTGAGATGTTTGAGAACATTGCCTTTATTATGGCTAAACACGCAGACCCTTCTATTCCAGACACACCGGAAGAGTGGCTTGATAATTTCAATACATTTTCCATCTACCAGGTACTGCCACAGCTTATTGAATTGTGGGGACTGAATGTAAAGACGGATGTGGAGTCTAAAAAAACTTCGTCCGACAGAGCGTGAAATGACAACCCCCGTTGTTTCTGCTCAGATGTGTGCAGTTAGGCTTATCGATGGCAGATCTTGAAATGCTGTCGATAGGTCTTATCAATGATATGTATGCAGAAAGCAGAAACGATGACTGCAAATATGCAGAACTTGCCACGCAGGAGGACTTTGATAGGTTCTGATTGAGAATATACTCTTTTGGTGCTATAATTAAGTGCAAAAATGTTAGAAAATGTTGTTGTATATCATATAGGAGTAGAGGATTATAGCATGATTATTTTAATTGATGGTACATTTGGGATAGGAAAGACATCTGTAATTAATGAAATAAAAAAACAATATGTGGGAAAAAGAAAACTTGAAGTTTTAGAATCAGATAATTATTTTCAACAATATTTGCATAAAAAAAAAAAGAGGCAAGAAGAGAAAATAGATTTCTTGCTATAGGTGGATTACTGCCACAGAACAATATTGGATTTTTGGAAGAATATAAAAACGTTATTTTTAACAAATCGCAGGACTCGATTGTGATAAGTGATATGGCATTAACAATGTCCGAATGTAAAGTGAGAATACATGATTATTTTGAAACAAAAAATATGATTCACATTATTCTTGAGGCTGATAAGGACACTATTCAGAAACGAATAAAGGCTGATGGAAATCCACATAGAGATAAACGTCTTGCGGAGGAGAGACTTGATGAGTTTATTGACTTTTTAAGTAAAAACTATAAGAATGCCATTCGAATTTCAACGGAGTATAAAGGAGTAGTAGACATTGCAAAGGAAATATTGGATATAATAGATAACAATACATACTAGCATGAATGACATCCTCGGTGACTTGAATAAGTCAATGGATGGCATGACTTCTGCGGAGAAATCTAATATTATCAGTAACATTTTTAATAAGACAGACCTTTCTTCCGTAAATGCTTTACTTGCCAATACAGGAAGTACATGGGATGACCTTCAGCAGAAGATTACAGACAGTGGTGGTGCTGCACAGCAGATGGCTGATACACAGCTTGATAACCTGCAGGGACAGATTACCATATTGAAGTCTGCCTTAGAGGGACTTGCTATTTTATTCGGAGAACTTCTGATGCCCGCCATCAAGTAGATTGTTGGATGTGTTTAGAAGTTTGTTGATTTCCTAAACAGCCTTGATGAGGGAACAAAGAAAACAGTTGTCACCATAGCACTTCTGGTGGCGGCTCTTGGCCCCGTACTGATAGTCATTGGAAAAGTGATATCGGCAGTAGGTACAATAATGACGATTGTTCCGAAGATTGCCGGAGTCATCAATATCGTTAAGGTAGCATTTGCAGCACTTAATACAACAATGATTGCAAATCCTATCGTTCTTATTATTGCAGCCATAGCAGCACTTGTGGCTGCTTTTATTTACCTCTGGAACAACTGTGATGGATTCCGTCAGTTTTGGATTGACCTTTGGGAGAATGTAAAACAGGTTGCTATTACAGTATGGAATGCAATCAAGGAATTCTTCTCACAGGTGTGGGAGGCAATCAAGACGATTTTCTCTACAGTATTTGAAGTAATCAAGACACTTGTGACAACATACTTCAATCTGTACAAGACGATTATTGAGACTGTCATCAATGTGATAAAGACAGTTATCACAACAGTATGGGTGGCAATCAAAGGTGTGTTTACTACAGTCTTTGAAGTGATAAAGACCATAGTGACAACCTATTTTAATATATACAAGACCATTATTCAGACGGTACTGACGGTCATTCAGACTGTAATAACAACAGTATGGAATACTATAAAAACTGTGATTACCACAGTTCTTAATGCAGTTAAAACCATATTTTCTACGGTGTGGAATACGATAAAGACCATCATTGGTGCAGTAGTAAGTGGCATTAAAGCACTCATTTCCGGTGATTTTGAGGGTGTGAAGAATGCAATCACTACTATCATGACAACGATAAAGAGTACGATATCGACTATCTGGAATACCATTAAGTCAACAATCTCTACAGTGCTTGGAGCAATCAAGAGTGCAGTAACATCTGTATTCAGTGGAATTGTTAATGATATCAAAACCGCAATGGGCAATGTCCTTGGAGCAGTAAAGGATGGTTTCTCGAAGGTTAAAGGGCATATCACAGGACTTGCTTCACAGGCAGTTACATGGGGCAAAGATCTCGTGATGGGAATTGTGAATGGTATCAAAAGCTGTATCGGAGCAGTTGGAGATGCTGTAAAGAGTGTGGCAGACAACTCTAATAGAGATTGTTAAGGTATTCTGTGAGAAACTGGAATCTGCCGGATATTGGGTAGGTATTTATTCGTCTGAATCATTTTTTAACAGTGAAACGAATGATGGAGAACTTACTAGATACAGCCATTGGGTGGCACGTTGGGGCAAAAGCAAACCCTCACCAAACAGTGGTGCTGAAACACAGATGTGGCAGTTTGGTGGGGAGACAAACCTTATCCGTAACAATAAAATTAACGGACAGACTTGTAATCAGGACTACTGTTATGTAGATATCCATCAAAGATTAAGGCTGCCGGACTGAATGGGTATGCTAAGGGACAGACAGCAGAAACTGCTCCTGCAAAGAAATCCGGTAATGTGATTGCAGATGAAGTAATTGCAGGAAGAAGGGGAAATGTGGCAGAGAGGAAGGAAAAACTCGAATCCGCCGGATACAATTATTCTGATATTCAGAATATTGTAAATGAGAAACTTGGCTCTCCATCTAAGAAGTTTGTAGACGAGATTGCCAGGGAGGTCATTCGTGGAGAATGGGGAAATGGGTCTGACAGAAAAAACAGACTTACATCTGCCGAATATGATTATTCGGCTGTCCAAAAGAGAGTGAATGAACTTTTAGGATAAACAACGTATGATGAAATACTGATTGTAGGCTCGGAGGGAGAAATCCTTCTGAGCCTTATTTTTTGAAAATTTTTCCGCCAATTTAACGATTTCATGTCCAAGGGATAGTGAAGGGAAAAAGATATATTTTCGGTCAATCACTAAAAAAATGCCCAGCGAATAGTGAAGGGTATATGACTTAACGATGAACCTATAAAAGTTATTCCCTTCAAATTCGATGGAGGTGAATAGCATGAATGATTCACAGAGACAGCAGATAAAGAAACTGAGAGAAGAAGGCTATGGTTATGGAAGAATTGCACAGATCCTTGATTTAAGTGAAAACACGATAAAGACATATTGCAGAAGGCACGGACTCGGAGGAGTGGCAGTAAATCCTGCTCCGGCTGATGAAGAAATCCATCACTGTTTATGTTGTGGAATGGTCGTTGTACAGAATAACGGAAGAAAAGAGAAGAAGTTCTGCTCTGATAAGTGCAGGAATAAGTGGTGGAATGCCAATCTGGACAAGGTCAATCGTAAAGCTGAATATAGCTTTGTCTGTGCTTACTGCAAAAAGTCTTTCAGTGCATATGGGAATAAGCACGGGAAGTATTGCTCGCATGAGTGCTATATCCTCGACAGATTTGGAGGTGAGCAGTAATGGAAGAGATAAATGTAAAAAATAAAGAATCACTTGTTCCTGTATGTGAGAAGTACACGTTTACCATAAAAGAAGCAGCCGCCTATTTCAATATTGGAATCAAGAAGATGCGTAGACTGGCAGAAGAAAATACAGGAAGATTTTCTGCTTTTGTGGAAATAAGTTCCTTATTATTCGCCCTAAATTTGAAAAATTTATTGATTAGTCGTCAGAAATATAATCTGCTAGAAGTAGTTATTTATCTGCCAAAAGTAGTTGATAAATAAGTGATTTAGAGTGATATATGTTATACTCCAGAAGGGAAATCTTAAGCAAGAAGGGAGTGAAGAAGAGATGAAACCAAATATCAAAAGATACCATGACGGTACAGGAAACGGTTGAACACTATAAATTGAGCCGGAGAAAATTCTATGAATTGTTGCATCAAGATGGTTTGGATTTTATTGCATTCTATTATAACGGACGAAGATTGATTCTGCGAACAGAATTTGAAAAATACTTAGATAAACATCCAGAGATTAGAAGGAGGAAACGCTAGTGACAGGAAAAGCAGGATTTCGAAGGGATTCAAAGCATAGAGTGCTTCGAAGAGGAGAGTCAATACGAGCAAACGGAAAATATCAATTCAAGTATCATATAGGTGGAAAACCACACTTTGTTTATAGCTAGAGATTAGAACCTACGGATCCTCTCCCAGTTGGAAAAAAGCCATGCCTTTCGCTGAGAGAACTGGAAAAACAGATAGGATATGACCTTGATAACCGATTGGACCCATTAGGAAAGAATATTACGGTGAATAAATTGGTTGAGAGATACCTCAGAACTAAGGTGGGAATGCGACCGAACACATTAGCCAATTATAATTTTGTGAGGAATATTCTGAAAAAGGAGTCTTTCGGAAGTCAAAAGATTTCAAAAGTTAAGACATCTGATGCAAAACTGTTTCTTATAAAAATGCAGCAGGAAGATGGAAGAGGGCATAGCACGATAAAGACAGTGCGTGGAGTTCTCCGTCCGGCATTTCAGATGGCGGTAGATGATGATGTCCTTATGAAGAATCCTTTCCAATTTGAGCTTGCGGGAGTGGTGGTAAATGATGCTGTCACAAGGGAGGCAATCACAAAGGATCAGATGCGAAAATTCTTAAAATTTGTACATGATGATGTGGTTTACTGCAAGTATTATGAAGTGATATACATTCTTTTTCATACAGGTATGCGAATCTCGGAGTTTTGTGGATTGACGATGAAAGATATTGATTTAGAGAAAAGAACCATCAATATCGACCATCAGTTGCAGAGAACTTCGAAGATGGAGTATGTGATTGAGCCGACAAAGACGAATGCCGGAACAAGGGTAATTCCAATGACAAAAGAAGTTACAGAAATGTTTCGAGCAATCATTCAAGATAGACCAGAATATAAAGTGGAGAAAGTGGTAGGTGGATACACTGGATTTCTTTTTCTGGATAAGAACGGAATGCCGCTGGTTGCCATGCACTGGGAACACAGATTTAACAGTATGGTGGGCAGGTACAACGAGATTTATAAGGTACAAATGCCAAATATCACACCCCATGTATGCCGTCATACATATTGCTCTAACATGGCGAAATCTGGCATGAATCCTAAGACATTGCAGTACCTCATGGGGCATTCGGATATTGCCGTGACACTTAATGTTTACACCCATGTTGGACTTGAGGATGCGGAGAAAGAACTTCAGAAGATGCAGGGGTTGGAAAATGCAAGAAAAGAGATGGGGATTTCGGACAAGGATGATAAGCCTTTGAAACAGAATATGTTCAAGGTGGTTTGATAATAGAATATTGATATAGATTTGTGGCACTCAGGCTTATAGCTTGGGTGCCTTTTTGACTGGTGAGAATGTAGTTTATATGGTAAAATATCATAAAGGGGATTTTGACTATGTAGGAGAGGGATGATTTTTATTTTGGAAACCGTAGTAGAAAGAATAGATGTTATGGTAGGAATGAAATGTGGGTGTTTGCAAGTTTTAGATGATGGTGAAGAATATAGAAAAATTATAGAAAAACGCATATCTAATATAGAAGAAGAAAAGAAAAATTTTCTTCAAGCTGTGGAAAAAGGTGAATATGCTCGAAGAGATTGGCATGGGTGGAATGGTGAAAAAAGTATTATTACACCAGCATATTTATATAAGCCTGTTAATTTTGAAGTTTATGGTGATTCGGTTACGATTGCTGATTTTGAAAAAGTTATTTCCAGTTTACATAAAGAAAAGGAAATCATACATTATAAATGTAAGTGCAGAAAGTGTGGAAAAATACGATATTATTCTGAACGAACATTGAAAACAGAACCGAAGGTCTGTTATAAGCCAATGTATTGCTCATCGAAGTTTACTTATTCTATAAAAGCTAGTAATGCTAATTACAATAAAAGAAGGAAGTATGAGAACAATGAAGCAGTATGTTTGGTAGATAATAAAGATAAGATTGTTCCGGCAACAGACTATTGTGATGCATGGAATGAAAAAAGAAGCAAGGAATTAATAAAATTAGCAGAAAAGGATGCAAGGACAATAGCTACAATTCCGAGAAAACTGGCAAAGAATTATAATATTGATTATGTGGGAAGAAGGTACGAGTCGCTTGATGTACTTGAATGTGTGAACAATTCATTAGAGAGTGTACCTACCCCATATTATACGCAACGACATGAAAAGAAATATCATGATATTACAATATATAAAGAGTATCGTTGCAGATGTTATTTGTGTGGAAAAGAAAAATTAATAAAGTGCGATAAATTTGGCATTTTTCCACCTACTGAATATGGATATAGAGCCTATGGAGGATATTGGAGTGATGTTTTCTGTGATTGCCATGCGATTTCTTCGTTTCAGTGGATTGTAACTGATATTTTGATGAAAAATGGTATTGATTATAGGGTGGAAGTCTCTTTTGATGGTGTGTATGGAATTGATAATGAAACACCGCTACGATTTGATTTTGCTATATATAAAGAAGGAAAGGTATGGGCATTAATTGAATGTCAAGGTGAGCAGCACTTTATGCCAGTTGAAGAATTTGGTGGAGAACATAAATTTATTATCCAACAAAGAAATGATGAGGAAAAAAGAAAGTATGCAAAGGAACATAAAATAAAGTTAATTGAGATTTCATACAAGAATAAGAAGTATGAAACTGTGGAATCCATATTGAGAGATCAACTTGTTATTTAATTTAAAAAATAAGGATGTGACAAATAAAATGAAATATATAGATGCAAGAACACAAGAGTCCTTAAAACAAGGAATAATGGAATTCTTGAATCTTTCGGCAAGTGAGATGATACAGATTTTTATGTCAATTTATGAAGATACAGAAAAGGAGCCATGGGAATGGGTTAGTGATTTCCTTTCTGATAATATGGTAGATGAGGTACTCGAACATATTCAAATGTTTCATCTTTCTCGAAGATTGGAAGGAACTGATCCGAAGAAGAATAACAATTTGGAGCAACTCTTGTTAGAAGATTCTCCGTTATCAAACTTTTTCAAAAAGTATAAAATAACCTTTAAACCGAGCAAAGGTCATATTGACTTGTATTACAAGGATGAACTACAATCACTTGATAATGAATTTAGATATGATGGTGGGAATGTCTGCTATATAAAGTCTAGGCTGGGATACTATAAGAATCAAGATTACTGTGTAAATGGGTTTGCGTTTCGGTCATATTTAGAGAACAATGGTTATTTTTCGTCATTGTCGAGTTGTCCAGAATTGATAGGAAATATAGAAAGTCTTTTGGGTGTTCGTGGAATGGTCACTGATTACTATGATAATAGTAAGTATTATTGTATTGAGTATTTGATACCTATGTCAGATGTGATTTTTGATATGGGAAATCCACCAGAAACAGATTATGAAAAGACAGTAGAATTTTTGAAGCAAGCAATATTAAGATTATATGATGAATGGGTAGGAAGTAGTTTTATTTGTGATGAGAATCTTATATTAAGGATTTCGGATGATGCCAATATTAAACCAGAGTGGTTTGTGATGGCAGAAGAACTATAATGAACGCATACGATGTTGTGTTCTGTACACCCCTTTTGTTAAATAATGCACACCCCCATCCGTAGTCTGAACCCCCTTAACTGACTACGATTTGACTACTACACAAGGCATTGATTTGCTCCGTTTTGCGTTATTTTGCAAAAAGTGTAGTTTTAGAGAAGAAAAATACGATGCCCAGAAAAGTCGATAAACCAACGTAAAACACGGCATTACATGGCATTTCAGAACAGGAGAATTTTATGATAAAAGTACTTTTCATCTGCCACGGCAACATCTGCCGTTCCCCCATGGCAGAATATATATTAAAAGACATGGCTGAGAAGCGGGGCTTGAAAGACATTCTGGAGATAGCGTCAGCAGCCACCAGCACGGAAGAGATATGGAACGGCAAAGGGAATCCGGTTTACCCACCGGCACAGAAGGAACTTTTGAAGCACGGGATAGGAAAGACGGGATATACCGATTTTACCGGGAAAAGGGCAAGGCAGGTAACAAAAGAAGATTACGGATATTATGATTATTTATTGTGCGCCGATGGTAATAATATAAGAAATACAATAATGATAACGGGACCCGACAAAGATAATAAAATTAGGCTCCTGATGGATTTTGCAGGAAAACCGGGCAGGTCCATTGCAGACCCATGGTATACGGGCAGATTTGACGAGACCTATAAAGATGTGGTAGAAGGATGTGAGGGACTGTTAGATTTTTTAGGACTAAAATAAATTGGATGGTGAGAATCAATGAAGACAGGATTGATAATGGAAGGCGGAGCAATGAGAGGTATGTTTACCTGCGGAGTTATAGATGTGATGCAGGAGGCAGGGATAACCTTTGATGGGGCAATTGGCGTATCGGCGGGAGCTGTGCTTGGATGTAATTATAAGTCAGAACAGATTGGGAGAGCCTATAGGTATACGAGGCAGTATTGCAAAGATTACAGATACGGAAGCATGAAATCATTCAGAAAAACGGGAAATGCCTATGATGTGGATTTCTGTTACCATGAAATACCGGAAAAACTGGACGTTTTTGATAAGGAAGCCTTTAAGGCTAATCCAATGATATTTTATGCGGTGGCAACGGATGTTGTTACGGGAAAAGCTGTATATCATAAATGCAGTGATGGAGAGCGGGAAGATATTGAATGGCTCAGAGCATCTGCATCCATGCCTCTTGTGTCCAGAGTGGTGAATATTAATGGGCATAATCTGTTAGATGGGGGAATAGGAGATTCAATACCACTTAAATTTATGGAAGAGCAGGGATTTGACCGGAATGTTGTAATACTGACCCAGCCCCTGCATTATGTAAAACAAAAAAATAAATTTATGCCGATAGCAAAAATCTTTTTACACAAGTATCCTAATATGGTAAAATCAATGGGAGACAGACATTTCAGATATAATGACACAATCAGCTACATTGAGAGCAGGGAAAAAGAAGGAAAAGTGCTGGTAATCAGACCACCGGAAGCTCTTAATATAGGAAGTATGGAGACCAGAACCGAAGAGATAGACAGGGTATATATGATAGGTAGAGAAACGGGCCTTGGATATGTGGAGTTAATCAAAGATTTTTTGAAAAAAGATATCTTTGCGGGAAATAAGCTGTCCTAAAGAATGGTTTTTAAGGAGTAGGTATGGAACTTTCAGCAATAAGACATATAGCAGATAAAAGATGTTGCTTATCAGTTGGAAATAACGGTTTTTTATTTAGAATACAGACTAAAAAAAGCGATGTATCGGAAATTGTACTTCATACATTGGATAAGTATATGAAGCCTGAAGTAAAAGATACGAAGCAGGCACATATGATGAAAAAAGTCGCAACAGACAGGCTTTGCGATTATTATGAGACAACGGTGTACTTTGATTACAGCATAAGATGTATAAGATATTATTTTGAAATAACAGGAAATGACGGAGAAAAAGTATTCATCGGAAGTGAATGTTTTTCCGGAAATGAGATAACAGACATTGACAGAATGTATAACTGCACATGCAAGTTAAGGGAAGAAGAAAGAATTGATGTCCCTGATTGGGCGGCAGGTAAGGTTGTATATCAGATTTTTCCTGCAAGATATGCTACAACAAAGCATGTACCGGAGAATGTCTGGTATAAAGCACCGATAGGAGACAAAACAGACCTTAAAGGTGATTTAAGAGGAATAATTAATACTTTGGACCATCTTAAGGAACTTGGAATAGATATATTATATCTCACGCCGATTTTTAAATCTCCGTCAACACATAAATATAATACTGTAGATTATTATGAGATATCTCCTGATCTGGGAACTAAGGCAGACCTGAAAGAGCTTGTGGAAAAATGCCACGAAATGGGTATGAAGGTTATACTTGACGGAGTTTTTAATCATACAGCCACCGATTTTTTTGCTTTTCAGGATGTAATGAAGAATGGCAGCAGTTCCAGGTATTATGACTGGTATTATATAGAAAAATATCCCATCAATATGGGTTCGGGAACTAAAATTCCGGGATATCTTACGTTTGCATATTATGGCGGAATGCCAAAACTTAATATGTCCAATGATGAAACGGCAGAATATTTTACCAACGTAGGCAAGTACTGGATTGAGGAATGTGACATAGACGGCTGGAGACTTGATGTCGGAGATGAGATTTCCCATTCATTTATGAAAAAATTCAGAAAAGCTATCCGCAGTGTCAAAAAAGATGCCCTTATTGTTGGAGAAGACTGGCAGCACGGCAGGGATTATCTTGACGGTGATGAATGGGACAGCATAATGAATTACAGCTTCTGGCGTCTGGTAAAAGATTATGTTATGGACGGCAGTATAACTGCAAGCGAAGCGGTTGAAGACATAGGACATATAAGAGGAATGTTTCCGCCACAGATATTCAATGTGTTGTGGAATTTGATTGATACACATGATACTCCGCGTTTTCTTGCAATGTGCGGTAATGATAGGAAAAAACAACGTTTTGCTGCGGCAATGTCGTTGCTTTTACCTGGTATGCCTTTTATATATTACGGAGACGAATATGGAATCGGAGGGGGAAATGACCCTGACAACAGACGTGGAATGTTGTGGGATTCCAAATATCAGGATGAAGATACATACAGTCTGTACAGAAGGCTTATTGCAATCCGTAAGGAATATAAAGATATAGCACAGGGTACAATAACCGAATACAGGACAGATAATGAGAATAATATAATTATATACTGTTGTGGTGAAGGTGATGGTAAAGTGACTGTTATTCTGCATGGAAAAGGTGACAAGGCGACCTTGGAAGAGTTTGCCGGCAGGAGTAATATTTTATCCGATAAGAAATTTGACGGTATAATGGAAGAATTTTCTGTAGCAGTGATAAAATAAATATGTTATAATCTTAAAAAAATCAGGAGGATATTGATATGAGTATGGCAAGTGAAAGAAAAGCCGAGATGCAGGTTTTTCACAGTGATGATGTAATTGTTTCAGACAGAATATACAACCTTACACTGGGAGCAACAGTGTTATGGGGAGTGGCAATGAACGTTGTTCTTTGTGCTTTTTGCGGGGATTTTGTTGCAAGCGTTAATCCGTTTATTTTCCTTATTGCATATTTTGCATTGGCATTTGGCGGTCAGGTAATTTCATATAAGAGTAAGAGCCCGGTTGTCAGTTTTATCGGATATAACATGGTAGTTGTGCCGGTAGGGCTTGTTGTGGCTTCCGTTGTTTCATATTACGGCGGAATAGGAGCGGAAGAAGTAGGACTTGCATTTCTTTTTACCGCGATAATCACAGGATGTATGATTTCTTTAAGCATAATATATCCTAACTTTTTCTCAAGAATCGGCGGTTTATTGTTCGCAGGACTTATTGGGCTTGTTTTATCCGGAATAGTAATGACATTCCTTGGTATTGATTCTTACATTTATTCATGGATTGGAGCAGTAATTTTCAGCCTTTACATCGGATATGATTATTACGTTGCACAAAGATATATCAAGACAGTGGACAATGCGGTAGACAGTGCAATATCAATTTATCTTGATATTACCAATCTTTTCCTCCATCTGCTCAGAATACTTGGAAGAAAAAGATAATCCGTCATTAACTGAAAGGATATAGAACCAATGAAGATTATTGATTTGCTCAAATCAGATAAAGTAACGGTTTCGTTTGAGGTTTTTCCGCCCAAGTCAGAAGCCAATTATGAGTCAATTTATAATGCTGCAATGAATGTTGCCGCATTGAAGCCTGCATATATGAGTGTTACCTACGGAGCCGGAGGAAGCACAAGTAAGAGCACCTTAGATATTGCCTGTGATATCCAGAAAAGATATGATGTATGCGCTATTGCACATTTAACCTGTGCAGGTGCGGATAAAGATGATATACATAGATCTCTTGATGGCATGAGAACTAAAGGAATTGAGAATATTCTTGCATTAAGAGGCGACAGACCTAAAGATTATGACGGAGATCCCTTTGCATATTACAGATATGCGTCCGAGCTTATATCAGAGATAAAAGAATACGCCGGCGATGGTTTTTGCATAGGAGGAGCATGCTACCCTGAGGGACATGTTGATGCCGCTAATAAGAAGGAAGATATCGGTAACCTTAAGAAAAAGATTGAAGCAGGCTGTGAATTCCTTACGACACAGATGTTTTTCGATAATAATATCTACTATAATTTCCTTTACAGGATAAGGGAACAGGGTATCGTCGTACCTGTGGTGCCTGGAATAATGCCTATTACAAGAGCTACGCAGGTTGCCAATGCACTTAAACTTTCAGGCAGTAATATGCCTGAGAGATTCAGAAATCTTGTGGACCATTTCGGGACTAATCCTGCGGCAATGCAGCAGGCGGGAATTGCTTATGCCACAGATCAGATTATTGATTTAATTGCCAATGGAATAAATCATATTCATGTATATTCAATGAATAAGCCGGAAGTAGCTGCGGGAATCCAGAAGAATCTTTCGGAGATTATTAAATAAATGATAACCAGAAAAGAAGTAATCCGTTACCTTGGATACGGACAAAATATTCCTGATGACAGGGTAATGGAATTAATTAATAACTGCATAAAGGAAGTTGAAGCGGCTGCCAAACCCAAAAACGTTTACAGGCGCTTTGATGTTTTTATATCAGAAGATGACGTGATATCTGTAGCAGGCCTCACCATTGAAAGCCATAATCTTGCAAAAAATTTAAGAGGCTGTAGTGAGGCCGTTCTTTTTGCGGCAACGTTAGGAACAGATGTTGACCGCCTTCTTAATAAAGCACTTAAACTTGACATGGCTAAAGCTGCGGTAATTCAGGCTGCGGCGGCAGCTGCAATCGAAGATTATTGTAATGACTGTCAGAATGACATAACCGCAAAGGTTAAAAAAGAAGGGTTGTACGTCAGACCGAGATTCAGTCCGGGATATGGAGATTTTGCATTAAGTCATCAGGGAAAATTCCTTAATGCAATAAATGCCACCAAATTAATAGGGATTACTTTGTCTGAAGGGGGAATAATGATTCCTGAAAAGTCGGTATCCGCCATTATGGGACTTAGTAAAATAGATACAAAATGCCATTTGGAGGGCTGTGAAGCCTGTGGTAATGCCGAATGCCAATATAGAAGATAAGAAAGAAGAATATTTATGAACATCCTTGATGAATTAGGCAAAAGAATATTATTTTTTGACGGCGGACTAGGCTCTCTTTTACAGGAAAGAGGTCTTGAACCGGGAGAGCTTCCTGAGACCTGGAACCTTACCAGACCGGAAGTATTGATAGATATTCATAAGGCATATATCAATGCCGGAGCGGATATTATTAATGCCAATACTTTCGGAGCTAACAGATTTAAGTTTGATAATCTTGAAGAGATAATTACAGCGGGTATTGCCAATGCTAAGAAAGCTGTTGCCGAAACAGGTAAAAGGGCTTATGTGGCACTTGATATAGGTTCCTGCGGTAAATTATTAAAACCTATGGGAACCCTTGATTTTGCTGATGCGGTTGATGTATTTGCGGAAATTGTACGAATAGGCGACAAAGCGGGGGCGGACCTCATTCTTATTGAAACAATGAGTGATACCTATGAGCTTAAGGCAGCTGTTCTTGCCGCAAAAGAAAATTCAGATCTTCCTGTGTTTGCGACCGTTATTTTTGATGAAAGCCATAAAATGCTTACAGGAGCAACTCCGGCAGCAGTTGTAGCACTTCTTGAAGGGCTTAATGTTGATGCTATAGGAATGAATTGCGGACTCGGACCTGAACAGATGAAACCGATTTTTGAAGAAATGGCAGAATACGCTTCTGTACCGCTTATTATCAATCCTAATGCCGGACTTCCACGATCTGAAAATGGCAGGACGGTTTATGATGTAGGACCTGAAGAATTTGCCAGTTATATGGAGCTTCTTGTAAAAGACGGAGCATGGATTATCGGCGGATGCTGTGGAACAACACCTGAACACATCATGGCAACATACGACAGATGTAAGGATTTAAAGCCGATTCCTATTGTGGAAAAAGATATTACGCTTGTGTCTTCATATTCCCATGCGGTAGAAATTGGAAAAGTGCCCGTGATTATCGGAGAAAGAATCAATCCTACAGGTAAATCCAAGTTTAAACAGGCATTACGTGACCATAATATGACATATATCCTCGAAGAGGGAACTAAACAGGCTGATTCGGGAGCACACATTCTTGATGTCAATGTCGGACTTCCGGAAATAGATGAGACAGCAATGATGAAAGATACTGTTTTTGAACTGCAAAGTATTCTTGATCTTCCTCTTCAGATTGATACAACTGATATGAATGCAATGGAAACTGCTATGAGAATTTACAACGGCAAGCCGATGGTTAATTCTGTTAATGGCAAGAAGGAAGTTATGGAACAGGTATTTCCTCTTGTAAAAAAATACGGCGGTGCGGTTGTTGCACTTTGCCTTGATGAGGATGGAATACCTGATACCGCAGAGGGCAGAATTAAAATTGCCGAAAAGATATATGCAACTGCGGCAACTTACGGAATTAAAGCTAAAGATATAGTTATAGATGCGCTCACAATGACAATGAGTACGGATAATGAATCGGCTAATATAACTCTTGATACTGTCCGTGAAATTAAAGCAAGAGGCGGAAGAACGGTTCTCGGCGTATCAAATATTTCTTTTGGACTGCCACAAAGAGAACTCATTACTTCAACATTTTTTACCATGGCACTTCAGGCAGGATTGTCGGCAGGTATAATTAATCCTAATGCAAAGGCGATGATGCAGTCTTACGATACGTATATGGTTCTTTCAGGTAATGACAGCCAGTGTACAAAATATATTGAAAAATACGCAGTGGCACCTGAAACAGCAGAAACAAAACCTAAGACAACGGCAAATTTCAGTCTATCGGATTGTATTGTCAAGGGACTTAAAGAAAATGCATACACGGAAACCGTTGAACTCCTTAAAACTAAAGCGCCAATGGATATAATTAACGGAGATCTTGTGCCTGCACTTGATATTGTGGGTAAAGGTTTTGAAAAGGGAACAATGTTCCTTCCTCAGTTACTTATGAGTGCTGAAGCTGCCAAAGCCGGATTTGAAGCAATTAAGGAATATATGAAAAAGAGCGGAAGCTCTGAAGAAAAGAAAGCAACAGTTGTTATTGCAACCGTTAAGGGTGACATCCATGACATCGGAAAAAATATCGTGAAGGTTATCCTTGAGAATTACAGCTATAATGTAATAGACCTTGGAAAGGACGTTCCGCCTGAGGATGTTGTTGATGCTGTAATAGCTAACGATGCCAAACTTGTAGGACTTAGTGCACTTATGACTACTACTGTAGTCAATATGGAAGCAACCATAAAACTTTTAAGGGAAAAATGTCCCGATTGTAAGATAATGGTTGGCGGTGCAGTTCTCACTCAGGAATATGCAGATATGATTGGAGCAGATTTTTATGGAAAAGACGCTATGCAGTCGGTGTATTATGCAGAGAGCTTGTTTAATAAATAGAATATAGATTATTGTTAGAAAACATAGTTGACGTCAGTTGATAATGATGATAACATTTAACCACGCATAGCGTGGAAATGAGAGTTGGCTAAGTTGAAAAATGAGAGACAAGCAGAAGTATTAAAAGAATTAAGAGCAATAACGGGATATAATCAGAGAGAAATGGCAGAAAGTCTTGGTATGCCATTGCGTACATGGGAAGACTGGGAAGCAGGCAGACGTAGTATGCCGGATTATAATCTTAGAATGATGATGTTTTATGTCATGTCGACATTTAAGAAAGTAAATAATTCACATACTGTAAATATTGTTCACGACGAAAACGGAAATGCTATTGTTATAATTAATGATATACGTTTTAAAGGTAGACAGAATATTGATTGGCATGCGGTAGAAGAATATCTGTATGAATATGTTGGAGAAAATGTAGAGATAATTGAAAGTGCAGATATTGTTTATATTGGAAACGATTTTCCTAAAGAAGTGAAAGGTTCAGAGGATACCAGAAGACTTAGGGGAACCAATGCGAAGGCAAAAGCTAATGCGACAACAGAGACAATAGGATTGTTGAAATATGCGTCTAATAAACGTTGGCAGAAAAATTTTAAGATTAAGCACGGGATAGATGCGGCATATGGATGGTATCGTTTTACGTCGAGGTTTGCTTTGCCTGTATATACGGCGGAGGGAATACTTGAAAGATACAATATATACAGGATAGAAATGTTAGTACGACATGCTTCTGATGATAAATTATATCTGTATGATATGGTAAACACTAAAAAAGAAAAAGAAACGAATACCCCATCTTGACCAAGGTCGTACGGTAACAAACTCGTTTCTCTAACAGAAATATAACACGGCTTACCGGAATAATCAATAATATTTTTATATTAATAAGAAAAGGGCATTACCACCATTTGAAGTGGTAACGCCCTTTTTGCGTAAATTTATCTCTTTTCTACAGGGAGAACTCCCGGTTTAAGATGACTTACATCCATATATACAGGAATTCCGTCTCTATATGTGAGTGTAACTTCTCCTTCAATAAGAGGTTTTAAGTAGTCAATCATCTCAGCAGTTACGTCATTACCGCGTTCATTAATCCATTCAACAGGAACGGACTTGGCTTCATTGGCAATTCCTGCGATTCTGGCATAGCCGTATTCAATGGTATAAGGGGCGTTGCTAGAACGGGTCATTGTAACCATTGAAGCGGTAACACCTGCTTCGGCGAGCTCTACAGCCTTATGACCGGAATTAAAAGCTTCGTCAAGGTCTGTCTTTGAAGCTTCATGGGCTGCACAACGCTGTAATACATTGACTTCTACAGAACGGACTTTAACACCGATTTCTTCTTTTACGATTTCAGCAAGAGCCTGTCCGGCACCACTTAACATCTTGTGACCGAAATGGTCGGCTACACAGTCTCCGGCACTTACATAGTTGCCGTCTTTATCCCGTATACCTTCGGAAATTGCAACAATAAGATTGTTATTGGTTTTAAGAAATTCTTTGGCATCTTCGATGAATTTGTCCTTGTCAAAAGGAACTTCAGGCAGATAAATAAAGTGAGGTGCCGTATTATAACCGTTTCTTGCAAGTGCGGATGCGGCGGTAAGCCATCCGGCATCCCTTCCCATTATCTCAACAATGGTTACACTTTTTACCGCATAAATAAATGTGTCATGTGCAATTTCAAGAAGGGAAGTTGCAACATATTTTGCAGCGGAACCAAATCCCGGTGTGTGGTCTGTTACCATAAGGTCGTTGTCAACGGTCTTTGGGATACCGATAATTTTTACATCACTGCCTGTTAAAGAGGCATATTCCGAAAGCTTAAGCACAGTGTCCATGGAATCATTACCGCCGATGTAGAAAAATGCTCCTATATTATAACGACTGAATTGTTCAAAAATTCTCTTATAATCGCTGTCATCCCTGCGGTAATCCGGTAATTTGTAACGGCATGAACCGAGATACATGGCAGGTGTGTGCTTAAGGCACAAAAGCGCTTTATCATCAGGAACTTTTTCTGAAAGATTAAGGATCCTGTTATCAAGAATACCCAGAATACCGTTAACCGAACCGTAGATTGTGTCATACATTTCCGAGTCTGCGACACCCTTAATTACTCCCGCAAGACTGGAGTTGATTGCAACAGTAGGACCGCCTGACTGTGCAACAAAACAATTTAATTTAGCCATTGTAATTGTCTTCCTTATTTTTATGTGATGTACTAATTGTAAGATAGACGTAAATTATTGTCAATAAAGAGTGAAAAAAGAAAAATCACCCGTCGGTATTATTTAATGCTACAATTATAAAAAACAATGGCGTGGTCATTATCTGATTTATATTAAATAGCGATTGGGCAAAATAACAGAGCATGGCTGCAAAAAGTGAAATGGTAACAGGCGTTTTGTTATTGTGGTTAAATTTGCATATAGTTGATGAAAGAATACCTATGTAAGACAGTACTCCCAAAATACCGTTTACAAGCAAATATTGTATCAGCTCATTATGTGCATTATTAAAAGTTTCAAACCTTCCAAATACTATGTCGGAAAGATAATATTTTTCAATAAGAGGTTTGATACAGTCTGGACCGCAGCCGAAAAGCAGGTCTTTAGTGGAATAGTGCCTGTTAAATAAAGAAAGACAGGTTTTCCAGATAAATCCGCGGTTATTGCCCCAATGGTCATTAAAATGAAACATATCGGCATTTACAAATTTATATAGGAAAAAAATCCCGGATACTGCAGCAAAAATGCAGGCTGTGCAAATTATAATTTTGTAATGACTTCCATGATATAACATAAGAAAAATCAGAACTAAGCCCAGAATACCACATACAATGTAAACGAAAGGATTGAACATTATAAAAGCTGTTAGTGAATCAACAAGCCTGTTATTGCCGGTTATTAAATAGATAATACCGTATAATTTCGCAACGAGTATTAAGATAATCATCATACAGAACATCTTTGCTGCTTTATTTTTACTGTCAGTATAAAAAAAAGCTGCAATAAAACAGACTAATGAAGAAATGTAAATGCTATCACTGTTTGCGGAAAGCATTGCCATAAAATTAATTATGGTGCATGCGAAATAGAAAAATCTGTTTTTACAACTGTTAATACTCATAATAAAACAAATAGGGAACGTTAATGAAAAAAAGCTGGAATAAATATTGCAATGTCCGATAGTCCCGATAAAAGCATCACGTTGGTAAGATACCATTCGTGTATATATGCGAAATGGGTCAATGCCACAAAAATTCAAAATACCAATTACAGCAACAAGGCATGACCCTGTGCAGATGATAAAAATATGTTTTTCTGTAATTACAAAAAGGCAGCTTATAAAGAAGCAGGAAAGACATATTGAGATGATGGTGATGAGACCAAACATTCTGCCGGAACTGCCATAAAGAGAAATATTTTTATAAGAAGAGCATACAAAAGAGAGTATGTTTATAAGTAAAAATGATAATAAACAGATATTATAAACAGATAATCTGAACACAATTTTGTAACTTTTGGAAATAATAGTATGTATCAGGCAAATTAAAATAAAAATAAATGAAAAAATTATGAAAAAATAGTATTTTGTCCTAGATACATCAAATAAACCGTTGTGTATTATGAGAGGAAATATAATGAACGCAACGGCAATATAAATAAGGGAACATATGTATAAAAAAGTATTATTTGTTCTTTCTGCATTTTCTTTCATACTACATACCTCCGTTAATAATTATAGAGCTACTGCCGGATAAAATAAAGTTTAATATTTATGAATGTAATAACTGGTTATTGTTGGGATTATATCAGAGAAGTATAATTAATTTATAACAATAAAAAGGAAGGAGCCGGTAATTACCGGAGTGCATTAATCGCACGGAAAGGAATATGAGAAAAAAGACGAAAGGGATAGTTGCATTCGGATTGTCAGCGTCAATGGTACTTGCGCTTATACCACATATGAATACTTATGCTGATACAGAGACACTGGATGTTGTTAAACAAAGTGAATTTGCAGATAAGAATTTATACGCACGAGTAAAGCAGGCTGGTGACACTAATGGTGATGGTATACTGACTCGTGAGGAAGCAGAAAATATAACATATCTTGATTTTTCAAGAGAAGGAATAACTATAGATGATTTTACGGGTCTGACGATTCTAAAGAATCTTACAACTGCAGATTTATATATTAATGATGATAAGTCTGTAGGAAATTTTATTGACAATGTATATGATAAATCAAAAATAAAATCTGTTTCTTTTGAAGGTCGGGAAATATCGGAAGAACAATTTAACAGGATAGCAGAATTGGAGAATCTTACAAGCCTGAATGTTGGTCTTACAGACAGCAGTGTAATTTGTAATCCGGATTTGAAATTTAATGATAAGATAGAAGTCCTTAGTGTTAAATGTTTTGGCAATTTCTCGGCGGATTATCCGAAATATTTCAAATCATTGAAGGAACTTATAATAGGTGCCGGAACACTTACAGATGTGGGTCGATTATATGATTATGATAATCTTAATAGACTCTATATAGGTGCAAGTAAATTAGACAATACTATCAAAGCACCTGATAATTTGAAAACTCTTCAAGTATATGCTTATGATAATGCAGCCAAAGTGGATTTAAGTAATTTGGACCTAGAAAGTCTGGAATTAAGAGGTTGTAGTAATGTTGATATTGACAGAATAGAACAGATGAACAAATTGTATAATCTTAGTCTGTCAAATTGTACAATTAGCAAGGAAGACATTGATTTTAAGTCTAATGAAGCTATATGCTATATTAATTTAAGTGATTTGAAGTTGAAAAATGTAACCGGCTTAAAAGATAAGAATATTCAAACCATATATATTAATAATACATTTATTGAAACTGCACCGGATATTTCTGAAAGTGTCAAAGGCCTTAACTTGAACGGTAATAAAATTACGGATATTCCTGATTGGTCGTCAGCAGATTTGGATTATTTTTATATAGGAAATAATAATCTTACTCTTGATAAAGTCAAAGGAAAGATTCCTGAAAAATATGAAAATGATATAGAATGGATTACGGACAACATCTATTACAGGAATGAGGCTTATGAACAACTTCCAAGTGAATATCTATATAAGAAAGTTAAAGACTGTTATGAGATGGCAGGAGATGACAATCCATATGTGTATTTAACATATCATGTTTATGCAGATAAGATAACCCTGGATAGTGATTTGATAAGTTATTTATCGGATAAGGACGTAGATATTTCGTTCTATTTTTGCAATAAGTATTCATTTGGTAAAGATGAAATTGAAATTTGTAAATTTAAGTCATCGTATCTTAACGGATACAGTGGCAGTATAACAATTGATTTTAGTAATTGGAATATTGCAGAAGCAGATAAGGAAATAGTTGATTCATATACCGGAAGCTCCATACCTTATGTATGTAAGTATAATCCACATACAAAGAATGATACTGAATATCTTGAATATTCAACAGTATATTGGTCAGGCGATGTTTATGAATATTATGGAAACGGCTTATATGAGAATATAGGCAGGAATATAGATGCAGGTAATTTTAACTATGTAATTGAAAGAAATGGAAATGAAAATGCAATATCATATTTTATAACTGCTTCATATGATGATAGTAATATAACAGACGAAAAAGATAAGCTGTCATCACCTGAGACTCATAAAAATGCAATTGAGAATATTTCTGATTTCATAGACGATATTGAAGAAGGTGCCACTGTAGTAATACAAAGTACATATTTTAATAATGATACATGGAATAAGATGATTGATAAGAAGCTGAAATGCGTATTTGTGTCGGAACCAAGCACATATAGTGATATATTTACATTGACAACAGACTATGAAAATATGGTTGAGACAGTTTCAGATTCAGATTATGTTTATATTGATTCAAATATTCATAATAATTTTTCAAATGATATTTTTTCTAAGTCAGTAAGTTTAGATTGCGGATATATTAATAATTTCAAAGCAAAAATATATGTTGGCGATATATACAAAAATGGCGAAACACTGGTTGACAGCTACTATAGTAAAGGATATATAACAAAAGACTGGCAAATAGGTGAAGCTTATAGTATTGATTCAAGTGCATCCAGATATGTTGTGGAATCAGGATATATCTCATTAGAATCTAGTAATTCAATATGGATGAATCTTACATCTTTGGATGATTTAGTTGATTTCGATACAGTTGATAAAGCACCGGTTTATAGAAGAAATTCTGAAGAAACTTATGCAAACGGAGATACCATATATACTAAAGGTGGAGATAGGATCAAATCAATAGATCTTAGCGGACTACAGAATGGTATAACGATTCATTGCAATACAACAATCAATGATCTGGAGGACTGCGAATATCTGGTTGCAATGGATGCAAGAGGCAGATATGGTGATGAGAGAGAGTTATTTGGTATTGAAAAAGTAGAAGACCGGTTCCTTATCAAGATGGGACAATGTGGCGCATTTGTAAATGACAAAATTGAAAAAGGAAAAACATATGATATATATGTTGTTGTAGAAGAAGATAACAAATATACAATATTTACAATATATATCAATGGTAAATTAGTAGATAAATTAAGACATTATTCAGCTGAAAATGGAACATTTACACAGAACTTTGTGGCAGGTGCAACAGAATTTTATGAATACAGTGAAGGAGCATCTTTTAAGGAAATTAATAAAGATGATCTTACAGCATTATATATTACTACCTCACATGTATTATCAAGCTTTTATACGGGTACTGATGAAGAACATATAAATGTTTTAAATTCATACGAAATACTTGCAGGTAGAAGTGTTCCAAAAGATTTCAAAGATATAGAAATGGGAGACGCAACACCAGGGGATGCAACACCTGGAGAACCGGAAAAACCAACAGAGACCCCAACAGAAAAACCAACAGAAAAACCAACAGAAGCCCCAACAGAAAAACCAACAGAGGCTCCAACAGAAAAACCAACAGAAGCCCCAACAGAAAAACCAACAGAGGCACCAACAGTTAAACCGGTTGTTAAACCAACAGAATCTGCAAAGCCGGAAGTTGTAGATAAAAAAGAAGTTGTGGACCATGAAAAAGTAGTTGAGAATATTAAAGATAAATTAGTAACCACTAAAAACACAAAGAAAGTAGACGTAGTTACGAACAAAGCTCCTGTTATATCAGCGGATACATTTAAGCTGGTTGACAATAATTCAAAAAATCTTACAGTAGGAGTAGTTGACGATAATAATCAACTTCAGTACTCATGGACATTTGCAGCATCAGAGATTAAAGATACAACGAAGGATGTAGACCTGACTATTACATTTGATTCAGACAGACAGGAAAAGATAGAGAAACTTACCGGTGAGACTGACTCATTATATATTAATTTTGCATATCATGGAAATCTTCCGGGAACATCAACTGTAAAGCTGTATGTAGGCAATAAATACGGTGATAATGAAAAAGTTTACATATATTACTATGATGAGGAAGAAGACAAAGTATTGATGGTTGGAAGAAAACCATTGACTGTAAAAGATGGATATGTTGAATTCTCTATAACCCATTGTTCAACATACTTTTTATCAGAAACAAAATATAATGTAGAACAGGATAAGTCGTCTTTAGATGATGCAACAGTTAGGGTTGGCAATGATTCGGAGGATGTTCCAACCGGTGACAATACATCTAAGATATGTTATATGTTAGCAATAATAATTCTTTGTTTTGTCGGTATCATTGTTGTTGCCGATACTAAGGCAACAAAATTAAGCAGGCAAAAAGAATAAATTTATTGGAACTTAATTTGGTGATGGCTATGGTTTGCAAGAAACCATAGCCATTTATTTTTACAGCCGGAATAAAGTACATAACATACGGAGGAGATAATTTGAATAAAGTAATAAATCTAGTCATTATATTTGCTTTATCAATTTGTTTGTTTACAGGATGCAGTAAAGAAAAATATAATGATGATATTATGAGTGATACAATGGAAAAAAATGTGACAGAACTGCCAACAGAGCTACCGACAGAACCACCAACGGAACCGACAACGGAGCCACCGACAGAACCACCAACGGAGCCGCCGACAGAACCACCAACGGAGCCACCGACAGAACCACCAACAGAACCACCAACAGAACCGCCGCTGGTACATCCTGAAACCGGAGAATTGGTTTCAGATTATATTTTTTCACTAAGCAATGCAACACGGAGTGCAGGATATAGTGCAGAAGGACCAAGAGATGAGACGAATAGACCATACGCGGTTTTAAACTTACAAAATGAGTATGGAGCCGGGTATAATACTGTTTTTATTGGAGAAAACGAAAAAGTAATATATTTAACATTTGTAGAAGGAACTGAATATGTTGATGCAGATGGTGTAAGAAAAACTGAAAAACTTCTCAATATATTAAAAGATAATGATGTCAAAGCAACTTTTTTCTGCACAGGGTCGTATGTAAGGAACAGTGCGGATTTATGTAGGAGAATGATTGAAGAAGGACATTCACTTGGCGGACATGGTTATGCTCATGTGAGTGGTGGGATGGCATCGCAATCGGTTTCTACACAATATAATGATGCGTACCAGATGAAAAATCTTGTCAGGGAAGTTTTAGGGATAGAATTGAAATTGTATAAGCCGGATTATGAGAAATTCAGTCACCAGTCTTTGGCTATTCTTAATGATATGGGACTTAAAACAATAATGCAGTCATTCGCATATAGAGATTATTTGTTGGAAGAACATCCTGACAATAATGAAACATTAGATATGTTTAAGAAAACACTACATAACGGAGAAATAATGTGTCTTCATCCGTTATGTGATACAAATATAGAAATCATGCAGGATTTTATTACTTATGCAAAAGAACAGGGATATATATTTAAAAGTATAAATTAAATAAAAAAGAGTTCCGCAACTTATATGCACGGAACTCTTTTTTGGTAATCAGGGAAAGAACGTCATAGAAATTTTTAACATTCTTTCCATTTGCCCTGCCTGTAGAAGAAGATAGATATGGCAGTGGCAACCGTCCATCCGATTGGCCAAGCACACCAGATTCCGGTACTTAAAAGAGCTGTCTTTGATAAGACTATAGCAAGAACAACTCTTAATATAAGGTCTGTAAATGTTGCAATCATGAATTGCTTCATAAGGCCTGCACCTCGGAGGATACCATCGGCTACAAGTTTAGCCGATACTACAAAATAAAATGGGGCAAGGATTCTCAGATATATTGAACCTGAACTTATAGCCTCAGCGGATGGATTATCGATAAAGAAGGTAAGTAAAGCCTTCGGAAAGATGACATATAATAGACAAAGCGGAAGTGAAAGGCACCATACTAATTTTACACCTGCCTTAAAACCGGCTTTGACACGGTCGAATTTTGCTGCACCGATATTCTGGGAAGCAAAATTGGAGACGCCGTTTGCAAGTGTTGTAAATGATGTAATTACAAGGTTGTTAAGTTTGACGCCTGCGGAATATCCGGCAATTACGCCTGTTCCAAATCCATTGATGACTTTCTGGATAACGATATTACCGATTGATATGAAGCTCTGCTGTAAAATACTTGGAATTGCAATAATAATGAACTGTACGAAAATGCTTTTCCTAAATATGTAATGTTTCTCATCGGTTTCGATTTTGTGAAGACGACGAAGCACTACAACGAGCGAAAGTATACAGCTTATGCTCTGGCAAAGGAAAGTTGCCCATGCAACACCTGCAACACCCATATTGAATACCTTTACAAAAAGGATATCTACGCCGATGTTTGAAAGCGAGGATGCAGCAAGAAAATAGAAAGGCGTTTTGCTGTCACCGAGAGCGGAGAAAATGCCCGTGGCTATGTTATAGAAAAATACAAAAGGAAGACCATATACATATATATCAAGATATAATTTTGAATCATCGTAAATTTTGTCAGGAGTACCTATGGCATGAAGCAAAGCACCACCTGCAAATATTCCGATAAACATAAGTATAAGACATATAGCTGCACTTGTTACCATTGATGTGTAAACAGATGTTTTGACATTGCCGTATTCCTTGCTTCCGAAAAACCTTGCCGTAATTACGGAACAGCCTATGTTACAGCCGAATGCAAATGCAATAAAAATAAGAGTGATTTCATAACTGTTACCAACAGCCGCAAGGGCATTTTCACCGATGAATTTTCCGGCTACCCATGAATCGGCTATGTTGTATAACTGTTGGAAAATAATGCTTCCGAACAACGGAATACAGAATTTCCACAGCACCTTTTCGGGATTTCCCACTGTTAAATCTTTGTTCATAATTTTTCTCCTTCTACTTAAAACTGAACCATTGATTATTTCTAGAAATAGATTATAATAATCACATATCTATATGTAAAAGGTATAAAAATAATATTTAACATATCAAAATGATATATAGGAGATTTATGAATATTACTTATGACTATTATAGGATATTTTATTATGTTGTGAAGTTCGGAAGTTTTACAAAGGCGGCAGAGGCTCTGGATAACAGCCAGCCCAATATAACAAGGGCTATGAATAATCTGGAATCACAGCTTGGAGTACAGGTATTTTACCGTTCGAGAAAGGGAATTAAGCTTACAAGGGAGGGTGAAATGCTTTTTAAAAGGGTGAATATTGCTTTTGAACAGATATCCTTAGCGGAACATGAACTGGAACAGACTAAGAGAATGGATGGCGGCAGTGTCAAAATCGGAGTCAGTGAGATAGCATTACACGAAGTCCTTCTGCCGGTGCTTGCTGCCTACAGGAGAGATTTTCCTAATGTTATGGTTCAGATAACCAACGAGTCAACACCATCTGCGATAAAAAGCCTTAAAAATGATGAGGTGGAGCTGGCACTTGTAACCACACCCATAAATATTAACAAAAATGATTCTTTATCCTGTGAAAATCTATGTGATTTCACGGAATATCCCGTAGCACATAAGATGTTTGGAATACCTGATAATAAAGAAATAAGCCTTAAGGAACTGGAAAAATATCCTGTTATTTTTCTTTCAAAAGGGACAGCAACAAGGGAGTATTATGAGGAACTTTTCAGAGAAAAAGGAATGGATATTAAACCTAATGTAATTGCGGCAACTACGGACCAGGTTATGCCAATGGTAAAATCAGGACTTGGAATAGGTTTTGTACCGGAAAGTATGATGGGTGGGAATGTAACCGTTATAAAATTAAAAGATAAGCTGCCAAAACGTCTGATATGTCTTTTATATGATGAGAGAAAACCACAATCACTTGCAACAAAAGAGCTAATAAAAAGGTTAAGAAGTATGTGACATCCTGCCGGAATTATTGTATAATAATATCAGTTTAAGGGACGGGACAAGAGAAAACAGAATATGGAGGATAATTTATGGCAGGAAGAATGAACAGATTATTAGCTGTCCTTATTTCCGCAGTTACTGTAACATCATCGGTTAATTTCACCGCGATGGAAACGAAAGCGGCAGATGGTGTTAATAATGTAAAAGAGACTGTTGAAGCGGATACGAGGAGTGGCAATTCGGGGGCAGTACTGCATAGCTTTGAAGCACCTTTAGTAGGTAATTCAGGCAATATAAGCAGATATGTAGCAAATTCGGCAATATTTTATGGATTAGCAAGGAGCACGGCTATTCCGTCGTCATATTCATCTGTGGACAGAGGCTATGTGACAAGTGTCAAGGATCAGGGAGGCCTTGGAATCTGTTGGGCATACGGTGCGTGTGCTGCAATGGAATCCTACGCATTATCCCACGGATATGTGTCATCCCCGGATGATATAGATTTGTCAGAATTCGGACTTGCATATATGACATTCAATGACAGCACATTTACAGACCCACTTGGCGGCACAACGGGCGATAAGTCAACCAATTATAACATGACATATTCTTTTGCCAATGGTGGCAATGACCAGTATGCTTTTAAGACCCTTAGCAAGTGGGCGGGTGTTATGAATCAGAAAAGTGTTCCTGAAGCATCATATCCGTATCAGCTTGATAAGGAGGACACAACATATACCTTTAAGGCAGAAGATGTGTCATATATTTTAAGCGGCCAGAAGTATATTAATATGAAGGAACGTGACCTTGTCAAGCAGGCAATTATTGAAAACGGTGCCGTAAGTACAATATATACCACCAATCAGAAACGTTCAGATAAGTATGTATACTACTCCGAACCCACAGGTTCGGGACATGAAGTAACCATTGTAGGCTGGGATGATAATATTGATAAATCCCTGTTTGCTTCGAATGGTTATGAGACCCCTCCGGGAAACGGAGCATGGTTAATTAAGAACAGCTGGGGCAGCAGTGCCGGCAATAACGGATATTTCTGGATGTCATACTATGAATCAAGTATCCAGAATATGAATGCGGTTATATATGAAATCGTTCCGGCAGATACTTATGATTATAATTACCAGTATGACGGAAGCACGATTTTTAATCATTTTATCCAGAATAATGCTTCGTCTTATAAGAACGAGAAGAAATTTGCCAATATATTCAAGGTGAACGGAACCACCGACGAGATTCTTAGAAGTGTGGCTTTTGCTGTTGGCAATTCTAATCTTTCATACACGATTGACATTTACAAAGTAGATACTAAAGCAGGCACCATAACTCCGGAGAACGGAACCTTGCTTACATCCTATACAGGAAAAACAACTTATGCCGGATATTATACAACGGAGCTTCCTGAAAGTATTACATTACATCGCGGAGATACTTTCTCCGTTGTAGTTACTTTTGATAATGCCTCAGGAATTAATTATTCAATAAGTGAATATCAGACCGCAGATAATGATCATATATATTGGGATGTGGTTAATTCCACAGCACCGGGACACAGTTATCTGTATTATTACAACAGATGGGTGGATATTAATGAAAACAGTTATGACAGATATCCGGATGCGGACTTCTGTATTAAAGCATTTACTACAGCTAAAAAAGATATAGAGGCTTCGGAAATAACGGGTATTGAACAGTCGGGACTTGATAAAGCAGTTATTACATGGAAAAAGACAAGCGATGCAGCAGGGTATGCACTTTACAGAAAGGCTGAGGGAGACGCGGACTATTCACTTGTATATAATGGAACGGATGTGACCTTCACCGATACCGGTCTTGCTTTTGGAAAGACATATTACTATTATGTGAAAGCCTATAACAACAGCCATGGCATGGATACTATTTCTCCGTCGCAGGTAAAGAAAATATCAATAGACATTCCAAGAACGAGAATAACTAATGTTGAATCCACAGGAACAGGAATTTCTGTTAAATGGGAAAAAATCAGTGGTGCAAAGGGCTATAAAGTATTACGCTCGGAAGATGGAGAAAATTACTCTGAAATAGCATCCGCGGTTACTAATGAATATACAGATGATAATGTACCAAAGTATAACAAGGCATACTATTATTCCATCATTACGGTATTTAATGATGGAAGTAAGGATATAGAATCTTCAAAAAGTTCGCGTTATGTTGGCATTAAAAAACTTAATAATCCAACAAACGGACACATTAATAATGATGAATACAAGAAATTTAAACTTACATGGGACAAAGTTGAAAATGCATCAGGATATTATGTAAAACGTATAATAACAAATCAGGATACAGTTACAATAGATGCCAAAGATGTAGATTCATACATTGATGATGTGGAATCAATTGCAGAAAACACTCAGGTGACATATCAGATAATTCCGTATGTAATAGAAGATAATGTCTATAAACAGGGAAAGGGAATAGCGTTTAACCCAATGTATGTAAGGTATGAGCCAATTGCTAATCTTACATATGATAAAGTTGCCAATACAATTAAGTGGGATGCTTATACATTTCCTGATAAATATATAGATACAATGTATCATGTGTACATATCGGAATCAAAAGATGTAAATGATGGCTATTATAAATCATATACCAATACTTTTAATATGCCGGATTATGATGAGAACAAGACATATTATGTCAGGGTAACAGCTTATGCCAGAAATCCGTTGCAGGGTACGGGAAGGGAATTGACAGCGTTCCAGTCACCGGCATTGATAATAGGCAAGGAACCTGAAGTCATCGTAAAACCTGATAAGCCAATATTATCGTCTATCGGTGACAAAAATATAGAAATCGGCAGCAGAGTTGAATTGACTGCAAAAGTAACTAATATAGATTCGGCAGCAACATACAAATACCAGTGGTACGAAGCATCTTCAAAGACTGCTTCAGGAACCAAAATAGCCAATGCCACATCTACAAAATATGCACCTGCAACAGGCAAAAACGGAGAAAAATACTATTACTGCAATGTCACAGTTTCTAAGAACGGATATACCGAAACTACAACAACAAATCGTGCAAAAGTAAGAGTAACAACCCCTCTCAGCCGTGCAACAATAGGCAGTATTGCGGCACAGACATATACCGGAAAAGGAATAACGCCTTCTGTTACCGTGAAGTATAACAGAATTACACTTACTAACGGAACGGATTATACAGTTTCATACAGTAATCATATTAATCCGGGAACAGCAACAGTAACCATAACCGGAAAAGGCTATTACACCGGAAGCAGGAAAATTAACTTCATAATAAATAAACCGGCGGTGAAGCTACCTACTCAGGCAACTTCATCTAAAGTAAGTATTGACCAGTCAGGAAACATTGCCAGAAGTATCAAATCCGGAACAAATGTTAATTCACTTTTGCAGAGTATCAATGAAAAGCAATATTGTGAAATCAGGAAAAACAATGTAAAACAGTCTGGAAATGTGTCGGTAGGAACCGGAATGCAGTTATGCGTAATTAACAATAATAAAGTAGTCAAGTCTTATAATATCATCGTCACCGGGGATACGAACGGTGATGGAAAAACCAATATCACTGATTTGATTGCGGTTAAACAGAGTATACTTGGAAGATCATCATTGTCCAACATACAGAAACAGGCAGCAGATATGAATAATGACGGAAAAGTCAATATTACCGATTTTATCAAAGTAAAAGCAAAAATACTTGGAAGGGAATAATTACTAATGAAGAAAATAAATAAGATTCTTACTTTTATAGTTGTATTCACACTCTGTGTGATTTGCGGATTTAAGAAAACTGATGTCAATGCGGCATCTGCGGCACTTACAGGTCCTGGAACAGTAAGAGCCGGAGATACAATTACATTGAATCTTAATATATCATCACCGGGAAGTTATGGCTTTGAAGGCAGCCTTGCCTATGATGGCTCTGTTTCACTCGTAAGCATGAGTGCAGGAACAGGCGGTTGGAAGCTTGAACAGAACGGAAGCAGAGTTGTAGTATATGATGATGCACTGTCTAATCCTCTTGGAAATAATTCAACCGTAATAAAAGCGGTATTTAAGGTAAATAATGTGGCAACCGGAACCGGTATAAATATTTCTTTCAACAATATTGTTGTATCGGATGGTAACAATGAAAGCAGTATCGGAACAGCTAAATATTCGGTTGCAGTAGCCGCACCACTCTCCGGCAACAATAATCTTGGCTCATTGTCGATAGCCGGACATAACATTAATTTTAATGCATCGCAGACATCCTATGATATAGGAACTGTGGAGTTTTCGGAAAGCAGTCTTAACATCAGTGCAGCACCGGCAGATGCAACTGCTAAAGTATCGGTAGGCAATACTGCACTTAACGTAGGTGCTAATACAATTACAATCAACGTAACTGCACAAAATGGTGCTGTTAAGACATACACTATAACAGCCAACAGAAAACAGGACCCTGATTACAAGGAAAGCAATAATGCCAATCTTAGCGGTATAACTGTCAGTGAAGGAAAGTTATCTCCGGAATTTTCACCTGAGGTAACAGATTATGTCATATATGTACCATTTGAGACAAAGACAATTTCCGCAACAGGAACACTGCAGGATGAAAAAGGAAAACAGGTTCTTAACGGCCTTGTAGAAACATTAAAACAGGGTGAAAATAAAATGACAGTCACGGGTGTCGCTGAAGATGATTCAAAGAAGGTATATAACATTAACGTCGTTGTAATGCCGGAATACAAAGGAAAACTTCCATCTATATCAGGAGTTGAAACTGTAACGGAAGCTGAGACAGAAACGGTGGAAGAAACTGAAAGCACAACAGAAAGCGTATCTGCAACAGAAACTGATGAAGCAGCATCCGAAAATACCAAAAAATCAGGAATTCCGGTAGCAGTATTAATTATTACCGCATTTGTAATGTTAGCAGCAGGCTATGGAATATGTTATGCGCTTATGACACGCGGAAATAAGAAGTCCATATAAAACTTATGGCTGAGGATGAGATTTTTATGTATGTATCTGAATTTGACAGGCAAGCCGAAAAATATTTAAAAGGTGAATAACAGAAGGTAATGGTTACTATGGAAACAGGTAAAAAAAACTATATCTTATACTTTGATCTACTCAATATATTTGCATGCTTTGCTGTAGTGGCATTGCATGTAAACGGAGCAGTTCACACATTTGCAAAGACAAGAAACTGGGTTTCATGTATGTTTATTGAAACTCTGTTTTACTTTGCGGTACCCGTGTTTTTTATGCTGACGGGTGCCACACTTATAAATTACAGAAAAAGATATGGCACAGGAACATTTTTTAAGAAAAGATTACTTAAAACACTTGTTCCGTTCATTATTTGGAGTATCATAGGAATATGCTGGTCAATATTTTATACAAAAGGAATGAAAATTTCCGATATCAATACACCGGCAAAATTTATCAGTGCCGTTATTAATTGTAAAGGAATGGGAATATACTGGTTTTTCCCGGCATTGTTCTCGGTATATCTGACAATTCCACTATTTTCTCTTGTGGATGAAGAGAAGCGGATTGGCAAAAACGGAGTATTCACTTATCTTATATTCATGTATCTTATATTAAATGTTCTAATGCCTTTTATATGCAAAAAGGCAGAGATACAGTGGAACTATTCGCTAAGTACGGTGTGTTGCGGCGGTTATACGGTGTGGATACTTATAGGATATTACCTTGCTAATACTGATATTAAAAAGAACTTCAGAATTTTTATATATATTCTTGGACTTATAGGCTTCTTTATGTATTTTTATTTAACGGTCCAAAACTCCTTTAAAACAGGAAAATTTGACAAAACCTATGCAGAATATATGAATATACCTGCGATGCTTATGGGAACAGCAGTCTTTGTGTTCTTTAAATACGGAAAATGGAATTTCATAGAGAAGCATGAAAAAGCCGTTAAGTTTGTAAGAAATCTCTCGGCAGCCAGCTTTGGGGTATATCTTATCCATTATTACATTAAAGATTTTTCAATCAGGCATTTTGGAATTGACCCAAGAAATACTTTATATAGAATTGTTGGAACATTTATTATATATGGGGTAAGTGTTATTATAGTCAGGGTAATACAAAAAATCCCTGTTATAAGGAAAATGGTACCGTAAAGAATTGACAAAAACAGGGGACAAATATATACTTTTTAATTGACTAATGATAGGAAAGAGGAATGATATGGTCTTTAGCAATGCGGTATTCCTGTTTATTTTTTTGCCTGTAGTTATAGCAGGTTATTATATACTGAGAGGTAAAGCGAGAAATTACTGGCTTCTTCTCGTAAGTATATTTTTTTATGCGTGGAATAAACCATCGTTTACTATAATTTTATTAGGAAGTATTGTACTGAATTATTTTGGAGCACTGCTTGTAGAAAAAGCAGGACAGACCGGAAAAAAGAAACTTTGGCTTGTACTTACAGTTGTCTGTAATCTTTTGATATTGTTCTATTTCAAATATTTTAATTTTACAATAAGAACGCTTAAGAAAATATTTGATATTCATACCCAGTTTGCCAATGTTTTATTGCCTATTGGAATATCATTTTTTACATTTCAAGGTTTATCTTATGTTGTGGACGTGTACAGGGGAGATGTACCTGCACAGAAGAATGTGTTTAAACTTGGAATGTACATAAGTATGTTCCCACAGCTTGTTGCTGGACCTATTGTTAGATATAAAGATATTGCCACAGAAATTGATAACAGAAAAGTTACAACGGAAGATTTTGCATACGGAATACAGAGATTTATTTTAGGTTTGTTTAAAAAGATAATTATTGCTGACAATATGGCGATAATAGCAAATGCAATGTTTGACTGTAATCCTAAATTGAATTCGGTGTCCCTTGCATGGTTAGGAATAATAGCATATTCATTGCAGATATTTTTTGATTTTGCAGGATATAGTGATATGGCTATAGGATTAGGAAGAATGTTTGGATTCCATTTCCTTGAGAATTTTAACTATCCTTATATTTCAAAGAGTATTACGGAATTCTGGAGAAGATGGCATATTTCATTGTCATCATTTTTCAGGGACTATGTATATATTCCGCTTGGCGGAAACAGAAAACATGTATATCTTAATGTTGCAATCGTATTTTTGCTTACAGGAATATGGCATGGTGCAGCATTTACATACATAGCGTGGGGAATATGGCATGGCATATTCAACCTTACGGAAAAATTTATTAAATCCCATTCCAAATCTAAGGAAGTAACCGGGCATAATTTCAAAAGAGTTATAGTATCTGTTTTTCAACATGTATACACAATGCTTGTTGTTATGTTAGGCTGGGTAATGTTCAGATCATCAGGAATTAAACATGCTTTTAACTATATCAAGTCGTTATTTGGATTGAATAATCCTGAAATATCGGTATATAATGTCTGGCTGTACCTTAATAAATGGTCATTCCTTATATTGATATTGGGCCTGATTATGTGCACACCATTACTGAGAAAGTTGTATGGTCTGCTTAAGAGAAAAGTAAACAAAAAAATATTAACACCTGTCAAATACATATTATTACTTGCTTTATTGTTGTTATGTGTACTGCAGGTTGCATCTAATTCATATTCAGCTTTTATATATTTTCAGTTTTAAAGGAGGAAAATTATGCTTAAAAAAGTATATAATATCATTTTTATTGTATTGTTTATGGCAATTATTTCGTTACCTCTTATTAAAGCTAACTGGAAAAGTGGGGTCGTTTCTGAGGATGAGAACAGATATCTTACCGATACCCCTAAATTAATTGAAAATGGCAGATTTAATCCTGATTTTACAAGCGATGTTGAAAGCTGGTTTAAGGATAATATGGGATTTAGAAAGTATTTAATTGATACCAATGCAAGACTTCAGTACGAAGTGTTTGGCAGGATGCTTAACAAAAGTAATTATTACATAGGAAGACATGGTGACTTCATATATGCAACAGATGCCATGATTGCTGACTATGCCCATCTGAATCTTCGCAGTGATGAAAGAGTGGCACAGATAGGTCAGAGTTACCAGACTATAAGCGACTGGCTTGGAGACAAAGGAATTAAGTTTTACAATGTACAATGCTGGGACAAACACTCTATATATCCTGAACAGTTTATGGCATCGGTTAATCAGATTGGAGATACTTCCAAGACGGATCAGGTTGTTAAATATATAAGGAATAATACCACTGTAAATGAGATTTCCCTTAAAGAAATGCTGCTTGATAAGAAAAAATCATACGAAGTTTACAGCCATTACGGAGACCCTACCCATTGGACCGAAAGAGGTGCTTATTTTGGCTATCAGTATATTATGGAAAAGATAAATGAAGATAATCATAATATGTATAATATTCTCAGCGAAGATGATTATGATATAACTGTTAAAGATAAAGGCATTACCCTTAATGGATTTATACATGAGAAAGATATGATGGAAACATTTACTATCAGAAATCCTAAAGCAGTTAAAGCAGATAAATCGTTAATGGGTGAATTTGGAAAAGATGAAAGACACAGTATATGGATTAACAAAGACGCCGGAAATGATACCAGGCTTTTGTTAATGTGTGACAGTTACATAAATAGTTTTATAGTGGAAGATTTCGCAGAAAGTTTTTCAGAAGTATGGCTTGTGTGGGGCGATTATACCAAAGACCTGGATAAGGTTATTGAGTTGTATAACCCTGATATCGTGATATATGAATGTGCAGAACGTGTTGACAGAAGTGGTGCAGTTGTTGAATTTGCAAATAGGATAAAATAAGACAATAGAAACCGTATAAAAGGATGTTAAGGTACAGACTTTATGTACGGTTTTTTACATTTGGTTAAGGTCATATTGATATTTTACATTATTTTTTATATAATCTTTAGATGGAGATTACATATAGAGTAGGAGAAAAAATGCCTGAAAAAAACGGAAAGAAATTATAGTATTGAGTTATTAAGGATGCTTGCAATTATTTGTGTAATTATATTACATTACAATAATTTAAATTTTGGGAGGCAACTTTAAATATGATGTATATGGAAGCATTAATCAATACAATTTGTTCCTTCTGAAAAAAGTTTTTATATGTGTTGCAGTAGAATTATAAGAACTGAATGATATAATTTTAAACATTACGTTAATATCGGTAACAATGGTACGAAATGTTTTTAATTGTAAAAATATTCATACTATGATAGTATTAAGTCTGTTGCTATGGAAGGTGGGTGGATTGACAAAATGGTAGACATTAGTTTTATAGTATTAACATATAACCCCGAGTGGAATCAATTGATTATTACATTAAAGTCATTAATTGTTCAAAAAAATGTTAATTTTGAAATTGTGATTTCTGATGATGGTTCAAAAATAAATTATAATGATAAATTAAAAAAATTCTTTATGGATAATAATTTTACTAATTACAAATTCCTGAACCATTCAAATAATGTTGGGACATGCCAGAATGTATATGATGGAGTTAAAGAAGCTACAGGTAAAGTCGTTAAATTGATTTCACCCGGTGATTTTTTGTATTGTGAAAATATTATTTACAAATGGTTGCAATTTTTAAATGATCGAAAATATGATATTTGTTTTGGGAAGTTTATTGCTTACTCTAAAGATAGTGATGATTATAATATAATAAAAGTTTTAGAAAAGCCACAATTACAAGGATGTTATCTAAAAGACAATAATTATAGAAGCAGAAAAATTGCTTGCTTTTTGACATATGATATGCCTATAGGAGCCACATTTATAGTTAACAGAGAACTGTTTATAAAATATCTGTCAAAAATAGTTGGAAAAGTTAAATATGCTGAAGACTTTGCATATAGATTAATGGTTTTGGATGATATTATTCTGGGAATGTATGATAAACCTGTGATATTTTATGAGTATGGGACGGGAATTTCCACAGTAAAGAGTGGTATTTGGATCAAGAGATTAGATGATGATTTAAAACAATTAAAAAATATAATTATAGAAAATACTAATGATAATATTGGTTTCAATAGTAAATATAAAAAATTTTTATTAATAAATAATAAAATTAAAAAGATGATATATGCTGTTTTTTATTTCCCGGAATGTTTATTCAGAAAGATTGGATTAGCCATATCAAGGAAAAAAACAACAACTAATACGCAAGCATCATTTTTAGAACAGGAGATAATATGCAAGTAATTAAATATGTATTCCAACCTCATGGTGATGAGAGAGGACAACTTGTTGCATTGGAAGAATTTAAGGATATTCCATTTGAAATTAAAAGAGTATATTATATGTATGATACGCAGAAAGGTGTAACTAGAGGATTTCATGCACACAAATGTCTTGAACAGATTCTTATATGTATTCATGGAAGTTGTAAGATCAGACTGAATAACGGAACAGAGACAAAGGTCGTTCCGTTAGAGAAACCTTATGAAGGATTGTATGTCTCTAATCTGATGTGGAGAGAGATGTTTGATTTTTCACCGGATGCAGTGTTATTGGTTCTTGCTTCAGAACTATATGATGAATTGGATTATATAAGAAATTATGACGAATTTTTGAAATATGTACAAGAAAAGAAAGAAGGAATAGAGTAATGGAAGTGCCTTTTGTCAGCTTTTTACCAACAGAAAAAGAATTAAACAAAGAAATTAAAAATGCCTTTGAACGAGTGTTAGAAAGTAGCTGGTATATCGAAGGAAAAGAAGATTTAGATTTTGAAAACAAATTTGCTCAATATTGTGGCGCAAAATATTGTGTGGGTACAGGAAATGGATTAGACTCATTAATGTTAGCACTCAAGGCATTAGGTATAGGAGAAGATAATGAAGTTATTGTTCCATCTAATACATATATTGCGACAGCACTTGCGGTTACTTATGTTGGAGCCAGACCTATTTTTGTTGAACCAGATATAAGAACATTTAATATTAATCCTAAGCTTATAGAAGAAAAAATTACCCCAAAGACAAGAGCAATAATGCCGGTACATCTTTATGGACAACCATGTGAAATGGATACAATAATGGATATAGCAAAAAGATATAATTTGTATGTTGTGGAAGATTGTGCACAGGCGCATGGTGCTATGTATAAAAACAAAAGAGTTGGGACATTTGGTAATGCAGGTGGTTATTCGTTTTACCCTGGAAAAAATCTTGGAGCATTAGGGGATGCTGGGGCTACAATATGTGATGATAAGGAATTAGCAGATAAAATCAGGGCTTATGGGAATTATGGATCTGATTATAAGTATCACCATATTTATAAAGGTAATAATAGTAGATTGGATGAATTACAGGCAGCATTTCTATCGGCTAAGTTGACTATATTGGATAAAATGAATGATTATAGGAGAAAAGTAGCAAAGAAGTATATGGATGGTATACACAATCCGTTAGTTACACTTCCATATGTGATTGACAATGTTGAGCCAGTATGGCATATTTTTGCTGTTAGATGTAAAAAAAGAGATGAATTGGAAAAATATTTGAAGCATAAAGGGATATCTACTAACAAACATTATCCAATTCCTATCCACATGCAAAAGTGTTATGAGGATTTACACATGATAGAAGGTACTTTACCTATTGCAGAAGAAATAAGTCAAACGGAATTAAGTTTGCCAATGTTCTATGGTATATCAGATGAACAAGTTGATTATGTTATAAATTCAATAAATGAATTTAGATAGTTTGAGGTAATATGATAGCAAAGGTAAGAAAAAAATGGAATAGTATTCCGATAGAGGTAAAAGTGTCTACATCATATGCAATATGTAGTATATTACAAAAATGTATTTCATTTATTACACTTCCATTATTCACACGTCTTTTGACAAAAACACAATATGGACAATATACGGTATATAGTTCTTGGTTAGGTATTTTAACAATTTTTTTAACATTAAATTTGGCATATGGTTCTTTTTCAACTGCTATGATTAAGTACGAAGACCGTAGAGAATGTTATATTTCATCGTTGGAAGGTATTTTCCTGATTTTAACATTCGTTTTTATTTGTATTTATTTACCATTTCATCAATTTTGGAATAAAATATTTGAATTACCAACATGGTTGGTGTTTGTTATGATTATGGAAATTTTTGCATGCTCTTCAATCCTGATATGGAGTGGAAAAAAAAGATTTGAATATAAATACAAAAGCGTTTGCACTGTTACATTAGCAACATCAATTGTAGGGCCAGTTCTTGCGTACTTTTTTGTTGTTTACTCAGAAGACAAAGGTTATGCAAGAATTATCGGATATGCTCTTGTCACTATCATAATTGGTTTTGTTATTGCTGGTAATAACATTGTAAAAGGAAAAAAACTATTTGAAAAAGAATTTTGGAAGTATGCTTTCGAATTTAACTTACCTTTATTAGCGTATTATTTGTCTCAAGTTATATTTAATCAAAGCGATAGAATAATGATAAGCAAACTTATAGACGATGAACATGCGGCTATGTATGGTGTAGCATATAATTTAGCGATGATACTGACATTTATTTTAAATGCAATAAATAACTCTTATGTACCATGGTATTATTCTAAAATTAAAAAAAATAAACAATATGAAAATAGAAAAATATCTAGTGTTATAGCTATGCTGATGGCTGTTATGATATTATTTGTAATATGGTTTGCACCTGAAATTATACACATACTTGCGGGAGAAGATTATTCAGAGGCTGTATACGTTGTTCCCCCAGTTGCAATGAGTTTATTACTGTTGTTTTATTCGCAACTTTTTATTAATGTAGAATTTTATTATGAAGAAAAAAAATCACTTGTGTATGCATCAATCATTGCTGCCGTTATTAATATTGGTTTGAATTATTTACTTATACCTCAATTTGGGTTTATTGTGGCAGGATATACAACTTTAATTAGTTATATATTTTTCGCTGGAACTAATTTAATGGCAATGAAAAATGTGCTTAAGAAAAAAAATATAGAAGATAATGCATACAATTATGCAATGCTTATAATAATTTTAGTTTTATTTGCAATTCTATCATTTAGTGGTATGTTACTTTACAATTATTTACTTGTACGCATTATCATAATATGTATGGGTATTGTTATACTATTTTGTTTGAGAAAAAAAATAATTGATTTATTTAAGCAAATTAAAAATAAGTGATATAAAATGAAAATATTAATTGGAGTAAAAATGCAATATGAGTATTAAGTACAAAATTAAATTATCTAAAGGGTATTTAAAATTAAAGAGTATGTATAATAATTTTAAATACAAAGAACAGATTAAAACAGCAAATAATAATTTTATTATTCAAGAGAATGAACACAAAGAAAATAATAAAATAAGAGTTGGATTTATAACACAGTATATTCCTTGTTGGAGTAAATTGAGTCCAGTATATAGAGCCTTAGTATTGGATGACAGATTTGAACCATATATTATATGCGTGCCAAGTAATATAGATAATCATATTTTGATTGGAAATGATAAAATAACAAATGATACTTATGAGTATTTTATTAATCATGGTTATGATGCGATTAATGCCATGATTGGTGAAGATGAGTGGTTTGATTTAAGAACACTTAATCTGGATTACTTATTTTATCCTAGACCATATAATTCATTTATGCCACGAGCTTATATTTCAGATAATGTAAGCTTGTATACAAAAATATGTCACATGATGTATGCAATGTGTATTAATCTTGAAGTAATTTCTACATTGCAAAACAGAGATTTTTTCAAGAACGTCTATTGTTATTTTGCAGAGACACAAGAAGCTGCAGATATGTGTCGTATAATGTGGAATAAAGCACATAAAAAAGGGTTACGAAAAACAATTTTTTCAGGAATGCCTGTTTATTCTGAAATACTTGAAAAAAAGAATGAAGAAAGTGAAGTATGGAAATTTTCAAAAAATGATTTCAGAATATTGTGGACTCCGAGATGGACAACAGATACCAGTCTTGGTGGGAGCAATTTCTTTACATATAAAGAAAGCCTGATAGATTATGTTGAAAAAAATAAAAATGTTGATTTCGTTTTGAGACCGCATCCGCTTATGTTTTTTAATTTTATTAACACAGGGGAGATGACAAAAGAAGAAGTAGAAGAATATCGTAAGAAAATTGAATTATTAGACAGAGCATATATAGATGAAACAAAAACATATGAGAGTACCATGTGGAAATCAAGTGTTATGATTACAGACGTTTCATCAATGATGTCAGAATATTTTATTACAGGTAATCCTGTGATTTTATGTGATACAAATATGTATCTACATTTTACAAAATTTTCTACTAAATTATTGGAAGGTTTTTATATTGCAAGCAACATCAGTCAATTAAGTAAAATATTAGATGATTTGCAAAATGGAATAGATCCTTTAAAGGAAAAAAGAAAAAAGATAATTGAAGAATTATATGGTGACACATTGAAAAATTCTGTTAATATAATTATAAATGAATTATCAAAGAGATAGTTAAGGAGATTGCAAATGAATTACGTAATAATATTAGCTGGAGGAATTGGTTCAAGGATGAATATGGGAAGTTTCCCTAAACAATATTTAATGTACGAAAATAGACCAATTATTAGTTATTGTTTAAGAACTTTTCAGGCAAATAAAGAAACTGATAAAATAATTATTGTTGCGAACGAAGAGTGGAGAAAATTTATTTTGACATGGGTGGAAAATGATGGTATTGATAAATTCATAGAGTTTGCTGAACCAGGAGAAACAAGACAGTATTCAATTATTAATGGATTGCATATTGTAAGTAAATATGCTGATAGTAATGATATAGTAATGGTACATGACGCAGCCAGACCTCTTGTACCTGATGAATTGATTACAGAATGTTATAGAAATATAAAAGGACACGATGGTGTGATGCCGGCACTTCCGGCAAAAGATACCTTTTATTTAAGTGATAACGGAAAAAAAATAGAAAATCTGATTCCAAGAAATAAGTTATTTGCAGGACAGGCTCCGGAAGTCTTTTATTTTGGTAAATATTTAAAAGCAAATGAAGAAATGCCAGAAAATGAATTATTGAAAATTAATGGAAGTACAGAAATTGCATTTAAAGCAGGATTGGATGTCGCAATTATTAATGGTTCAGAAAAAAATATAAAGATAACAACACAGAATGATTTAGAACTAATGAAGATGTATATGGAGGAAAAATAACCATGAAAGCATGTGTACTTGAGAGTGTTGGTAACATTGAATATAAAGAAGTTGAGAAACCATCAATAAAGGAAGGAGAAGTTCTTCTTAGGGTAAGAGCATGTGGAATATGCAGCAGTGATATTCCGAGAATATATAAAACGGGAACATACCATTTCCCTACTATTCCAGGACATGAATTTGCAGGTGAGATAGTTGATGTTAGTAAGGAATTGGATAAAAACTTAATAGGAAAAAGAGCTGCTGTTTTCCCACTGTTACCTTGTAGAAAATGTCCGTCATGTGAAATTGGTGAGTATGCAAGATGTGACAATTATAATTATTTCGGTTCAAGATGTGATGGGGGATTTTCGGAATATCTTGCCGTACCATATTGGAATTTAGTATTCTTTTCTGATGAAATACCGTATTCAACGGCTGCTATTTGCGAACCAGCTGCTGTGGCTAAGCATTGTGTAGATGCTGGAAAAATTTCAATTGGTGATACTGTTGTGATAATTGGAACAGGTACAATAGGACTTCTAGCAGGTTTTTTGGCTAAAATAGCAGGTGCATCTAACGTTATTATTGTAGGACATAGCAAAGAAAAAGTTGATTATGCCAAACAAATAGGCTTTGAAAGTAGTATAAGTAGTAAAGATGAGTCTATAGAGAAATATATAAGGAGTATAACACATGGAAAAGGTGCAGATGTGGCTATTGACTGTGTAGGAACATCCAATGCAATAGAAAATGCTATTGTATCACTAAAAAAAGGTGGACAGCTCGTATTAACGGGCAATCCCGATGGAAATATTAATATTGAAAAAACAATATATTGGAAAATATTAAGAAATGAATTAAAAATAAGTGGAACATGGAATAGTTCATATAATGGAGAAAAAAATGATTGGAAAACAATACTTGAGTTTATTGAAAATGGAGATATTCCTGTAGATAAACTTATAACACATAAGTATAAGCTTTCGGAATATGAAGAAGCATTAAGCATAATGAAAGATAAAAAAGAATTCTATGTTAAGGTTATGTTTGAGATATAAGAGAGGTAAAAATGGAAAGTAAAATATCAGCATCTATGATGTGTTCACATCTTGTAGACTTAAAGGATACGATAGCTGTATTCGAAAAAGAAAAAATAGATTATCTTCATATAGATATGATGGATGGAGATTTTGTCCCAAATTTCGGGTTAGGAACTGATTATATCAGAGGGTTAAGAGAATTAACAACAATACCTCTTGATCTACATTTAATGATTAGTAATCCAGAGTATAAATTTCCTTGGATAGGTATAAAAGAAAGTGATTTGGTGTCTATTCATTATGAAAGCACGACACAAGTACAGAGAGCTCTTGATTGGTTGTCAAAGTATGGTTGTAAGAAGTTTTTGGCCATTAATCCGGCTACACCAATATGGTGTCTGGAAGAAGTATTGGATTATATTGATGGGATTAATCTGTTAATGGTAAATCCGGGTTTCGCAGGACAGAAGATTGTTGCCAGTACACTTGAAAAAGCGAGTCGTCTTAAGAAATTTCTTAGTGAAAAAGGAAAAGAAAATATTGATTTGGAAGTTGATGGAAACATTACTTATGAGCATGGAAATCAGTTAAAAAAAATAGGTGCGAACATATTTGTTGCAGGAACGTCAAGTATTTTTAAGGGAAAGGTAGATTCTTTTTCAAAAAATATACATTTATTAAGAGAAGCAATAAAGTAAGAGAATAATATGAAATTAAGAAGATTAGAAGAAAAAGATGCAACAGCTATGCTCGAATGGATGCATGATGAAGACGTAATTGAATATATGCAAAATGATTTTATGAGCAAAACATTAGAGGATTGTAAGGCATTTATTAATGATTCGTATGGTAAACATAATATACATTTAGCTATTGTAAATGATTTTGACGAGTATATGGGTACTGTGAGCCTTAAAAACATTCATAACAATATGGCCGAGTTTGCCATAACAATTAGAAGGTGTGCAATGGGAAAGGGAGTTTCTAAATTCGGTATGAGTAAGATTGTTGAAATAGGAATAAAAAAATTGCACTTGAAAATGATATATTGGTGTGTTTCACCTGAAAATAAAAGAGCAGTGAAATTTTATGATAAAAATGGATATGATCGCATTGAACCATATAATATTTACGATATAAAAAAATATTATACAAGTGAACAAATTGAACATTATTTGTGGTATGAGGTGAAAGCTGAGTAAATGATATATAAAAAAGAAAAAAATATGTGATATTAAAAAAATTATAATACATCTAAACAAATTTGTTATAAACGGAGTACATAATGAAGAACATTTTTATTGTTGGAGCGAAAAATTGTGGGGCATACGGAGGATATGAGACATTCCTGGATAAATTAACAGAGTATCATCAGGATAATAAGAACATTAAATACCATATAGCCTGGAAAGGAACGGAAAGTAAGGAGTTTGAATACCATAACGCACATTGTTTTCAGATAAAAGTACCTAATATAGGACCGGCACAGGCAATTTATTATGATGTGGCAGCATTGAAGTATTGTGTTAAATATATCAAAAAACATAATATTGCCAATCCAATTGTGTATGTTCTTGCCTGCCGCATAGGACCGTTTGCAAGGAAATTTCATAGACAGATTAATAATCTTGGCGGAAAGATGTATGTAAATCCCGACGGACACGAATGGATGAGAGCTAAATGGAGTAAGCCGATAAGATGGTATTGGAAAAAGTCTGAACAGTTAATGGTTAAAAACTGTGATCTTTTAATATGTGATAGCAGAAATATAGAAAAATATATTCACAAGAGTTATGAAAAATACAATCCAAAGACTACATTTATTGCATACGGCGCCGACCTTACCCCAAGTAAGTTGTCAGATGATGATGAAAAGCTTGCTAAATGGTATAAGGAAAATAATTTAAGCAAAAAAGAATATTATCTGGTAGTCGGAAGATTTGTTCCGGAAAACAGTTTTGAAATTATGATTCGTGAGTTTATGAAGTCGGATTCTAAAAGGGATTTTGCTATTATTACAACTGCTGATGATAAATTTCAAGCACAGCTTGAGGACAGGCTTCATTACAAAAAAGATAAGCGTATTAAGTTTGTGGGAACGGTATATGACCAGGAATTACTTAAAAAAATCAGGGAAAATGCCTATGCTTATTTTCATGGACATACTGTAGGAGGAACTAATCCGTCTCTTATTGAAGCTCTTGGAAGTACCGACCTGAATTTACTTGTGGATGTAGGCTTTAACAAAGAAGTAGCCGAGGACGGTGCTCTTTACTGGGGTAGAGAAGAAGGTTCTCTGGCACAACTGATAAATAAGGCAGACCGTCTTAGCGGTGAAGAAATAGCAGAGCTTGGAAAAAAAGCTAAAGAGCGAGTACGAAAAGAATATACATGGCAGAAGATTTCTGATATGTACGAAGCAATATGGAGAGAATGATATGAGCGTTATTTATGCGATACTGTACTATTTTAGACAGGCAACTAAGTTTTTATCTAAAAGAAGAGGAGCTACTTATGCGGGGAATTTAGACCCGTCATATCTATTTGCACCGTCATACATTATTGAAAACAGAAAAAATAAAAAGATGTGGATCAGCATTGCAGCAATTTTCGGTGCAATGGCGGTCTATTTTGCTTTGCAGATTCTGGTTAATAAGGATGTCAATAAGGTAAAAGGTTTAATTACCATATTTAAAATATTAATCTGCACGGTTGTGCTTATGTACGGCATAAAGTATTACAACAGGGTCAGATTAAAACAGATTGCATATGCGATAACATATATGAATGTAATTTCCCTTGTATTTGCATTAATATTCAGAAATTGTTTCTTATGGAGAACACATGATTATATTAATAAATACACAACAACAAGACTTCAGTTGTTCTATCTTGAACCAAGTGAGTTGGGTTTTCATCTTGTACTTATTATGATAGTACTTCTTCACTATTTCTTTCAGGAAAAGAACAGAAGAGAAAAGCTTAAGCTAATAATTATGTTTGCATTAAACGGTATTGTGCTGTTTTTTGCAAGGTCAATGGGAGCAATATGCATAGGCGCAGTTACGTTTGCGGTAATGTTTATTGTTGACTGGATCAGAAATCATGACAGTAAGAAAAAAAATATAATCAATATTGTTATCATATGTTGTGTATTGGCAGCTATAGGTCTTATGTTTATTACCAAAAGTGCCATTGCCAACAGAATTATCGATACTATAAACGGAAAAGATGCGTCTAATGGGTACAGAATAGGTGTATCTTTTGATGTCCTTAAAGCAAGTCTTAAAGATACCAGATTTATGGGCGTTGGATTCGGTAATCTTAATACACCTGAATTCAGGGCAAAATATTCATATCTCGGTCTCTATGAAGTGCTTGCCAATTCCTTTATGTATTTTGTGATTGAGACAGGTATTTTTGGCATAATTGTACTTGCGGCGATTTTAGTCCTGCTTATTAAGGCATGTGTTAAGAAAAAAGATACGCTTCGTATCGGCATGGTAGTATTTCTTGTTACTTATCAGGTATTGGCAAGTCACTTTACCAACGGCGTTATCTGGCTCATTTATGGACTGATTTTAAGCGAAGCCGTATATGAAAAGAAAAGACATACAGAGGACGAAACAGTTTACAACAGTGATAAAAAGATTAATCTCTTATATTTACATGCAGGTGCCGAATTGTATGGTGCCGATAATGTTATGTATGAATTAATAAGAGGTCTTGATAAGGACAAATACAATATAGATGTTGTATTACCATGTGACGGACCTTTGGTAAATAGAATTGGCGGAATAGACAAGGTTAATGTAGAGGTTATGCCATATCCGATTTTAAGAAGAAAATATTTCAATCTTAAAGGAATGGTTTCATACGCATTTAATTATATACGTTATTCTTTTAAGCTGATTCATTATGTTAAGAAACATAAGATTGATGTGGTTCACGTTAATACCACAGCGGTTCTTGAAGGAATTATGGTTAAGGCATTTTGTGAAGCTAAGATTGTATGGCATGTTCATGAGATAATTGTCAAACCGAGAAAAGTCGCAAAGCTTATTTATTACTGTGTAAATAAATGGTCGGATGAGATTGTAACCGTATCCAATGCGGTATGTGAAGCGGTTAAGACAACCAACGAATCTGTCAATGTAATATATAACGGCGTTGACAATAATAAGTTTAACGATAAAACAGCAGATTTAGATGCAAAGAGAAAAGAACTTGGCATAACAGGGGACAATATCATTGTAGGAATGGTAGGAAGGGTTAATGCGTGGAAGGGTCAGAATGACTTTGTGGACGCACTCAAACCTGTCCTTGAAAAACATGATAATGTAACATCGCTTATGATAGGCGGTGTATTTGAAGGCGAAGAATGGAGAATGACTGAATTAAAGAAGAAAATCTCAGAACTCCACCTTGAAAACAGAATTGTAGTATCTGATTTCAGAAATGATATAAATGAAATATATAAGCTTATGGATATTTTTGTACTTCCAAGCACCAATCCCGACCCATTGCCAACCGTTGTTTTAGAGGCAATGGCAAACGGACTGCCGGTTGTGGGATATGAGCATGGCGGTGTATGTGAAATGGTAAAAAAAGACTATAATGGTCTACTTGTGCAGGTATGTAATCCAAGTGCCATGGCAGAGGCAATAGAAAAGCTTATCACCGATACGGAATTAAGAAAAGAATTTGGCAGACATTCCGTTGAAAGACAGCACAGTATGTTCTCACTTACGGCATATATAAATAATTTTGACAGACTTTATACAAAAACAATGGGTGAAATACAATGAATGTTTCAATAATTACTTCTTTTTATCACGGAAATAAATATATTAACCAATATATTGATATGATTAAATCATTAAAACTGGAAAGCGATGACAGTCTTGAAGTCATTATGGTAAATGACAGTCCGGAGGAACCTTTGGCACTGCCTGAATATGGTAATATTGATATAAAGGTTATAGTCAATGAAGTTAATTCAGGAATCCATAAGGCAAGGGTAAACGGATTGTCACACGCTAAAGGCGATTACGTTATTTTTGTTGACCAGGATGATTTACTTATGCCTGATACGATTTTAGACTATAAACATAAACTTGTTGATGAAGATTTAATTATTGCAAACGGAATTTACGAGTTAAAAGATGAGAAAAAGCCTATATTCCGAACCAAAAGGTCCCAGTGGTTTGCTTCCAAAAAACTGGGATATGTATATGTAAGAAACCTTATAGTATCTCCGGGACATTGCATTATTAAAAAGGCTTCAATTCCTAAAGAGTGGACAAACAATTTTATGAAGATAAACGGGTCTGACGATTATTTCCTGTGGCTTCTGATGTTTTACTACAAAAAAAAGGTAAACTATCTTTATAAAACAGAATATATTCACAAGGACACGGGAGCTAATTTATCCTTTGATGAAGAAAAAATGCTGAAGTCCTCAATGAGCTTTATCGAGGTGATGAAGAATATTGACCCTAAATTTGTAAAGTATGCAGAAAAAATCGAAAAAGTAATAAAGTTCAAATATGATTATAAGTTTGGAAGCGTAAGTAAAAAGGTGTTAATAATAATGAAACACCCTGTAATTTTCTTTATAAATACAGTGTACCATTTTGTTTTCAAAGGAATTTAACATAAGGAGAAGTCATAATATGAAAAATCATAATATTTTAGTTATACATGCACGTACGGAAAAACGGAATGAGATATTGACAGAATGAAATTTAGATAGTGTATATTATGGGATATTGGATGATATTTGAATATATAAAGGAGAGATTCGGAAATGAAAGAAAATAGAAAAATATACGTTTATGATATGTTAATGTATTCTGTAAAGAAGTATATAATTCTTATTATATGTTTAATATTAAGTTGCTGTTTTGTATTTGCATACTGTAATAAGAAAGAAGAAAGCACAAATGAAACTACAGTAAGTTCAGAGTTGTCACAGACAGATGTAAATGTAGTAAATAATATGGTAACAATAAAGTCATTATATAATACAGCCACATATTATTACTATAATGGTGTTTTAAACAGGATATCTGCCTTAGCGGTGCCCAAAAATAATATACATTATAAAGTGAGTGGTATTGATAATGCTGTTGATATGTGCAATATTCTTGCTGCGTGTCTTAAAGAAGACAGTGTAAGAACAAGCATACTTGATAAATACAAAGGCGTAACAAATGAGTCAGAGTATGACACACTTATCCAAGCTGAAGTAAACGATAACTTTTTTACTGTAACTGTCATCGGCCAAAATAAAGATATGTGTCTTGAGATGACATCGATTGTGGAGGCTGCCATTCAAAAAAAATATGATGAAGTTATGTTAGTATATTCAGGTGTTACTTTGACAAAGCTAAATGAATATTATGAAAACAGTATGGATTCAGATATACTTGAAGCACAAAAACTGAAAAAAAGTATATTTGAAAGATCCTATAATGACTATAATACTGCACTTTCAGGATTAACTGCAATACAGAAACAGGAATATGAAAGAAGAATATCCGGAACAACAGCTGACAGTACCGATAGTGATACATCTGTAGAAAAAAGTTCATTCAAACAGTGTGTTAAGAATTATATGACCCCAAAATGGCTTCTTATCTCACTTCTTGCAGGTATTCTGTCAGGTATAGTCGTTAATTGCATCATATACTGCTTTAGGAAAACGATTAGGAACATTTATGAAATAGAAGATTTCCATAAATATGGATTTGTATTGGATTGTAACCATAAAAATAATAAAGACAAAGGTTATGACATTAATCTTATACAGAAGAAGCTTGGTGACAGTAACGAAACTGCGGTTTACTTAGATACAGATTGTGAGTTGTCAGAGAAGAATAATGAATTTATCGAATCATTAAAGGCACAGCTTAAGAAGAAGGGGTATGAACCGTCAGTAATCGGATCTGCCATAGATGATAACGGTGATTTGAATGTAAAACATGGTGCTGTTATTCTGGTAAGAAAAGTCATGAAGTCACGTTATGACTTATTATGCAAAGAAACACAGATTTATAAAGATAATGACGTAAATGTGGTAGGAGTTATAGCCTTTTAACAAGGATAGGTGGTAATATGAACATTAAGATTTTAGTAGCCGCACATAAGAAATACCGGATGCCGGAAGATAAGATATATTTTCCAGTCCAGGTTGGCTCATATGGAAAAGAGAATATTGGATTTGCCAGAGACGACGAGGGCGATAATATTTCACAGAAGAATCCTTATTTTTGTGAACTGACAGGCCTATACTGGATATGGAAGAATGTAGATGCGGATTATTACGGGCTTGTTCATTACAGGCGTTATTTTTCGGCTGTTCCTAAGATTAAAAGGACTTCACATGATAAGTTCAGATATATTCTTGACGAGGCAACCCTTGAGAATATACTTAAGGATTATGATATTGTTGTGCCTAAGAAGAGAAAGTATTTTATTGAAAGTCTTTATTCCCACTACGCACATACACATTATGAAGAGCACATTCTGATTACGGAGAAAGTAATTAAAGAGATATGTCCTGATTATGAAACGTCATTTAAAAAGGTAATGAAAAGCAGCAGTGCCCATATGTTTAACATGATGATAATGAGCAAAGAAAAATTTGGTGAATATTGCAAATGGCTTTTTGATATTCTTTTTGAAATAGAAAAGAGAATAGATGTTACACAGTATGATGCTTATCAGGCAAGATTGTTCGGAAGAATCAGTGAATTGTTACTTGATGTATGGATAGAAAAAAATTCATACAGATATAAGGAAGTCGGATTACTGTATATGGAAAAAATGGATTGGAAAAACAAGATTTGTTCGTTCATCAAAGCAAAATTTGGTGGAAAGAAATATGACAGGAGCTTTTAGCCAATGAATAAAAAAGCTGCATACAGACCGGATGAATTAATTTTTCTTATGGCTGTTATAATTTTTTATATATCTGTTTTATTAAATCTGACCGTTATTAAGGTTCGGTTTGGACAGGTATATACATTATGTATGTATTTACAGAAATTGTCTTACATTCTTCTGGCAATATCTGTTTTATTCCAGACGTACAGAACGTCAAATTTTTACATTGGAATTATTATGATATGCGTATCGGTGATTGCCGCAATAACCTCAGGAGAAAGTATTGTAATGTGGGGTGTGATTGCAATTGTTGCCGGTAACTGCACTAACTCCCGCAAAGTTATAAAGGCAGTATTGATTACACAGATTGTTGTATTTGCCATAACCTTTATATTATGTGGAGCCGGTGTGATACAGGACTATATTTTTGATCCAAAAACAAGAGCCAGACATTCCCTTGGATTTACATGGACAACTACACCAATTATAATTTTTATGTTTATGATTATGGAATATTGTTATCTTAGAAGCAGGGATTTAACATTATTTGAGATATGCTTGCTTGAAGTTTTAATGACAATATTGTTTGGACTTACCAATACGAGAATGTGTTATGCAGTAACAACTATAATGCTTGTTTTTATTGCATTGAATAAATATTTTAAATGGAGACCTGCTAATAAAGTTAAGAAGAATATGGGTAAGGGCATGGTAATCATACCATGGATTATATTCGCCTTTGTTCTGACTGTATCCTTTATGTACAGTAACAGTGCAAGCTGGGAAAAGGTTAATCTGTTTTTCAATTTTAGACTGAGCCTAGCCCATAATGCCATAAATACTTATGGGATACACCTTGTGGGAAACCCAATAAAGTGGATTGGATTTGGATATGGCGGAATTGATGGAATATATAATTATGTTGACAGTTCATATATCCAGGCACTGTTGTCATATGGCGTTTTATTTATGATAATGATATTAGCTGTTTACAGTTGCATATTTAAACATGCTAAGAAAAATGGTTATGCAATTGTAATAGTTGCGGCACTTTTAATTTCAATAACAGAACCAAGACTTTGGAATCTTACCTTTAACCCATTGCCTTTCTTATTAATTGATGCGGTTAAGGATAGGAACAGTTTTAGCACACAAGAGGTAGTATCGAATGTTTAATATTTTGATATTTGGAATGAATGACAATCCCGGAGGGGTTGAAAGCTTCCTGATGAATTACGCAAGAAATTTTGATAAAACCAAGGTTCATATGGATTTTCTTTGTAATACAAAGGTTGTTGCGTATGAAAATGAGCTTACGGATATGGGCTGCAGGGTAATTAAAGTTACTGCAAGAAGAGATAATCCTGTCAGATATAAAAAGGACATGAAAGCTTTTTTTAAGGAGCATGCCGCAGAATATGATGTGATATGGGTTAATCTTTGCAGTCTTGCCAATATTGATTATTTAAAAATGGCTAAAAAATACGGAATACCTGTAAGAATTATACACAGCCACAATTCAAGAAACATGGATTCCAGACTTCGTGGTATTCTCCACAAAATAAATAAAAAGAAAATCGGCAGGATAGCAACTGACTATTGGGCATGCTCGTATGAGGCAGCAAAGTGGTTTTATCCTGATAAAATAATCAATTCCGACCAGTACAGGCTTATATATAATGCGATAGATACTTCCTCATATAGGTTCAATGAGGATATAAGAGATAATTACAGAAAAGAATTTAATATAGAAGATAAAATTGTGCTTGGCCATATCGGACGTATGCACTTCCAGAAAAACCAGTCCTTTTTATTGGAAATATTTGCGGAATTTAAGAAAATACACAGCAATTCGGTGCTTATGCTTATTGGACAGGGCGAAGATGAGGATATGCTTCATGAAAAAGCAAAGCTGCTTGGGATAACAGACAGTGTGATGTTTATGGGAATCAGAAATGACGTGAAGAATCTTTTGATGGCTATGGATGTTTTTGTATTTCCGTCATTATTTGAGGGATTAAGTGTGGTTGCTATGGAGGTACAGTCATCAGGTCTTCCGGCAGTTGCATCGGATAATGTAATTCCCGATTATGCGGTGGCTGATGAGAACTTTCACAGAATAAGCCTTGAAAGAGGAGCTGCTGACTGGGCAAAGGAAGCAGACCTGCTTCTTAAAAGTGATGATATTAATAGGAAAAACGGCGTAGATAAAGTAAAAGCTGCGGGATTTGACATAGTCAGTCAGGCAAAAGATTTGCAGGACTGGTTTCTGGCAAAAAAGTGTTAATTACGTTGAAAGGATTATAATTATGGATATAGATGTTGTAATTCCCTGGGTGGACCCATCGGATAAAGCTTGGATTGAGAGTAAAAATAAGTATCTTGGTATTGAAGATTTAAATAAAATCGATAATTCTAATAATCGTTTTAGAGATTGGAAAAATTTTAAATATGTATTTCGTGGGATAGATAAATTTATGCCCTGGGTTCATAAAATATACTTGGTAACATGTGGACAGACCCCTGATTGGATGAAAAAAAATTTAGACGATGATAAACTAGTATTGGTAAATCATAAAGACTACATTCCAGAAAAATATTTGCCAACATTTAATGTTAATCCAATAGAATTAAATCTTCATAGAATCAAGGGATTATCGGAACATTTCATATATATGAATGATGATTATTTTATTATTAATGAAACAAAGCCTGATGATTTTTTTGTTGATGGTTTACCATGTGATTATGCACTTGAGGATCCGATTACTCCAAATCATAAGGATGTATTTAATGATATTCTTATTAATAATATGATTTTGTTGAACAGCAGATACGACAGAAGAGAAGTATTGAAGAAACAGAGAAAAAAATTTTATTCATTATGTGATAAAAAAGCATTTTTGACAAATATGTGTTTAAGACCATTAAAGCGTAATGATTTTTTTGGACTGCATTATTCTCACCTTGCTACTAATATTTTAAAAAGTACTATGGAAAAATTATGGGATGAAAATTATGAAACATTAGATAAAACAAGTGCTAATAAATTTCGTAATTCAGATGATGTAAATCAGTTTATTATCAAAAATGAGCAGTATGTTACAGGTAAATTTCATCCATATAATGTAAACAAATTTGGAAAAGCGATTCATTTGGATGATTCTGTGGATGGTGCGGTTGACGAATTATGTGATGTAATAACAAATAGTAATTATAAAATGATTTGTATTAATGATTTTAATATTGTCGATTTTGACAGAACCAGAGAAAAAGTTAACAGAGCTCTTGACATTATATTACCGAAACCATCAAGATGGGAGGTTGAATAATGGATAATATGAGGCATATTCTAATTGCTGGATTAACAGAAAATAAGGGTGGTTTGGAAAGCTATATAATGAATATCTATAGGAATTGCGACAGAGATAAAGTCCAATTTGACTTCGCAGTGTTTGGAGACAAGAAAATAGCATATACGGATGAGATAAAATCCCTTGGCGGAAGAGTATTTCATATTCCGAGAAAAAAACAGTCCGTAAAAGAGCATTACGGTATGATGAAAAAAATATTTGAGAATACTCCATACGAAGCGGTATATTTCCAATTTAACATGAAGCCGTTAAGCCTTGATTTATTCAGATATGCCAAGAAATATGGTGTTAAAAAGAGAATAATCCATTCCCACAATACCACAGAGCCAAAGATGTCAGTTAAAGACCGTATAAGGGAAAAACTTGCAGACATGAAGCTTGATAAATATGTTAATTATCGTTTCGCATGCTCTTATGACGCAGGTAAATGGATGTTTGGAAACAGGGACTATAAAGTAATACCTAATTGTGTTAATTGTGACGATTTTAAGTACGATACGGATAGAAGAAACGCAAAAAGACGGGAATTGGGACTTGAAAATAAATATGTTATCGGAACGGTAGGGCGTTTGCAGCCAGCGAAAAATCCGGAATATATAATTGATATAATTAATGAATGTGTGAAAATAGATAAAGAATGTGTTTTGGTTCATATTGGTGATGGAAATCTTAAAGATAAGATAAATAATAAAGTTGAAAAGCTTCATTTGGAAGATAATGTTAAAATGCTTGGTGCAAGAACAGACATCTCAGAACTTATGAATGCAATGGACGCATTTATACTTCCTTCGTTACATGAAGGTTTTCCTATTGTACTTGTTGAAGCACAGGCGACAGGATTAAGGTGTTATGTTGCAGATAATATTACAAGGGACTGTAACATAACCGGCAATGTGAAATATCTGCCTATAGACGTTACTCCTGAGGTATGGGCTGAGACAATAGCACAGGATAAAGATATTGAAAGAAGAGATATGTCGGATATAGTCAGGAAAAAAGGCTATGACATTAAAACGATGGCAGAGGAAATGGAAAAATTTTTTCTTAGTTAAATATCTGTATATAATAGAAAGGACTTACCATGACACAAAATATAGCAGCGGTTGTTGTAACCTACAACAGAAAAGCTTTACTTAAAAAATGTATTGACCATATTCTTAAACAGAGTGCCGGAGCACCTGATATTCTTGTAATAGATAATGCCAGTACGGACGGAACCGAAGGCTTCATTACCGAGGAATATAAGGATGTACCTGAAGTAAAGTATTATAACACGGGTGCAAATCTTGGCGGAGCGGGTGGTTTCTCTTATGGAATTAATAAAGCCGTATGCCTTGATTATGAATATCTCTGGATAATGGATGATGATACCATTCCTAAGGAGGATGCTCTTTCAGAACTTATTAAGGCGGATAAGCTGCTTGACGGTAATTACGGCTTTCTTTCAAGCTATGCAAAATGGATTGACGGAACACCTTGTGAGATGAATGTGCCTGCCATAAGTTATAAATGGCGGGAAAATATTAATCTAATGGATGAAAAAATGATAAGGCTTGATTCTGCTTCATTTGTATCAATGTATATTAAAGCCTCCGTTGTAAAGGAAGTGGGACTTCCTATAAAAGAATTTTTTATATGGGCGGATGATGTTGAATATTCTTTGAGAATATCGGAGAAATATCCATGTTACTTTGTATATGGAAGCCAGGTTGTCCATGAGATGGGCAGCAATAAGGCAACCGCTATCTGGGAAACTGATATGGACAGAATTGACAGATATAAGTGTCTTTATCGTAACAGATATTATATTGCCAGAAGAAAAAGCAAGAGAGAAGTGTTTAATTTCTGGATTAATATTAAAAATACCATCAAAGACATTAAGAAGTCGGGATGTTCTGACAAGAGAAAACGTATTAAGATTGTACGAAAAAGTGCTTTAAGCGGATTGAAATTTAAGCCTTCAATCGAGTATCCGGGAGAAAAAGAAAATGGACGTTAAGCATAAATCAGTTAAAGTTAATATGATTATGAATGCGATACTTACAATGTCCTCATTTATTTTTCCATTGATTACATTCCCATATGTATCACGTATTCTTTTGGCTGAGGGAACGGGCAAGGTTAATTTTGCTACATCCATAATTGCGTATTTTGCAATGTTTGCCCAGCTCGGAATACCTACTTACGGGGTTAAGGCGTGTGCCAGGGTCAGGGATAATAAGGAGAAACTTTCACGCACCGCACATGAGATATTGAGCATCAACCTTTTTATGTGCGTAATCGTGTATATTGCTTTTTTTATATCATTAAAGGCAGTGCCTAAGTTTGCAAGTGAACGCACGCTTATGCTGATTGTAAGTATTACGATTTTCCTCAATGCAATCGGTGTTGAATGGCTCTACAAGGCAATGGAGCAATATACTTATATAACGGTAAGGTCGGTTATTTTTAAACTTGTGGCACTTATTGCAATGTTTCTGCTTGTGCATACAAAGGAAGATTACGTTATATACGGGGCAATTTCGATTTTTGCGTCGGGAGCTTCCAATGTGCTTAATTTTATAAATGTAAGGAAACTTATATATGTAAAACCGGTGGGCGGATATTGCCTGAAAAGGCATTTTAAGATGATTGCTGTATTTTTTGCAATGTCTGTTGCGACCACAGTGTACACAAACCTTGATACTGCCATGCTCGGTTTTATGAAAACCGATACGGATGTTGGATATTATTCGGCAGCGGTTAAAATTAAGACCATTCTTGTAAGTTTTGTAACTTCGGCAAGCTCTGTGCTTTTACCGAGAATGACATATTATATTGAGAATAATGAGAAGAGCGAATTTGACAGAATTGCCAAAAAGACGATGAAATTTATTTTCCTACTTGCATCACCCTGCGTAATTTATTTTATGATTTTTGCAAAAGAAGGTATATATGCCCTATCGGGTAATGGATTTGCAGGGTCCGTGCTTCCGATGCAGATTATAATGCCAACATTGCTTCTTATCGGCATTACTAACGTTATCGGTATTCAGATTATGGTGCCTATGGGAAAAGAAAAACATGTTCTTTTTTCGGAAATTGCAGGTGCTCTTGTGGATCTTGCAATAAATGCTGCACTTATTCCGGAATATGGTGCGGCAGGTGCGGCAATAGGAACGCTGGTTGCGGAAACAGTGGTACTTATATGGCAGTATTTTTCACTTAAAGATGTGGCAGGTACAATGCTTAAATCCGTAAAATACTGGCTGATACTTATTGCACTTACGGCATCAACCGCAGCATCTTTATGGGTAAAATTGCTTAAATTTAATGATATACTGGCAATACTTGTTTCAGCAGTGTTATTCTTTGGCATATATCTTCTGGTAATGATAATTTTTAAAGAGCCGCTTGTACATGAAACTTTTATACAGATAAAAAATAAATTCAAAAAAGGAGAATCACAAAAATGAAATACGATTATTTAATAGTTGGGGCAGGACTTTTCGGTGCTGTTTTTGCTTATGAAGCCACTAAAAAAGGAAAAAAGTGTCTTGTAATAGATAAACGTGACCATATTGCGGGTAATATATATACAAAAGAAACAGAGAATATCAATGTCCACCAGTATGGCGCACATATTTTCCATACCTCCGACAGAAAAATCTGGGATTATGTAAATTCCTTTGCGGATTTTAATAACTACATTAATTCACCTGTTGCGGTATATAAGGACGAGCTTTACAATCTTCCTTTCAATATGAATACTTTCTCTAAGATGTGGAATATAAAGACCCCGTCTGAAGCCAAGGCAATTATTGAGAAACAGATAGAGGAACTTAACATAACCGAGCCTCAGAACCTTGAAGAACAGGCATTATCCCTTGTAGGAACAGATGTTTACGAGAAACTTATCAAAGGTTATACGGAAAAACAGTGGGGAAGGGACTGTAAGGAGCTTCCTGCGTTTATTATTAAGAGACTTCCTCTCCGTTTTACATACGATAATAATTATTTTAACGACAGATACCAGGGAATACCAATCGGCGGTTATACAAAGATTGTGGAAAAGATGTTAGAGGGCAGTGATGTTCTGCTTGATACGGATTATTTTGAATTTATCAAAGATAACGAAGGCATTGCGGATAAAGTATTGTTTACGGGAATGATTGATGAATATTATGATTTCTGTTACGGACACCTTGAATACAGAACCGTAAGATTTGAAACTGAGGTTCTTGACTGTGACAATTATCAGGGTAATGCGGTTGTAAATTATACAGACAGGGAAGTGCCTTATACAAGAATAATTGAGCATAAGCATTTTGAGTTCGGAAAACAGGAAAAGACCATTATTTCAAGGGAATACTCTACGGAGTGGGAGCCTGGAATGGAACCATATTATCCTGTTAATAACGAACGTAACAATGATCTTTTTGAAAAGTACAAAGCTCTTGCCGATAAAGAAGAAAAGGTGATATTTGGCGGACGCCTTGGTAATTATAAATATTACGATATGGACAAGGTAATTATTGCGGCATTAGAGGCAGTTGAAAAGTATGTACGATAAATTAATCAGTATAATTGTTCCTGTATATAATGCGGAGAATACAATTGGGACTTGTGTGGACTCTTTGGTCCGCCAGTCCCATAATCTGTTGGAAATAATTCTTGTTGACGATGGCTCAACGGATAACAGCGGTAAAATATGCGATGAACTTGCAATTAAAGACAACAGGATTAAGGTAATCCATAAGGATAACGAAGGAGTGTCCGTTGCAAGAAATACAGGCATAAATAAGGCTGCCGGCTATGCCATAACATTTGTTGACGCAGACGATACACTTGATATAAATGCCGTAAGTCTTATGTTAAACAAAATGCTTAACAATGACAGCGATATTGTTATGTGTGATTACTCTATAATATATTCTGACCATATGGAAAAACATGTATATAGGGAAGATGATTTCTGCCTTGAGAAAGAGGGCGTATCGGAATTTCTTGATGATGTATTAAAACCACAGTCAGGTGCCGGTTTTATCTGGGGAAAATTATTCAACAGGGAATTTCTTATTAGAAATAATCTTTTGCTTAATGACAATCTTACGGCGGCAGAGGATGCTGAATTTATGCTTCGCACGGTATTTTATGCGGATAGGGTGAGTTATGTGGCAAAATCCCTCTATAATTATCTTCACAATACCGTTTCGGCGGTAAGAAGTTTCAGAACGGATTATGTTGAAAGATATAGAAAATCTCTTTCTGTGATGTACGATTTCCTCGTGGATAATGGTCTTAGTAAACACCTTGTTACTTATGACAACTGTGTTTTATATCATTTACTCCTTATTGTGGTTAATTATTCTTTTAATCCTGCCAGGGAAGATACAAAGAAAGAACAGACAGCAGCTTTTAAAAAGCTGGTTAAAGACCCTTTCTTTGCTAATGCCATGAAATCACTGCGTTTAAAGGATTTTTCAATGACCAGAAAGATTACCCTTATCTGTATTAAACTTAAAATGTACCGTATGGTAAGGCTTATTGCTTTATTCAGGCAGAAGCAGACAGGAACCTCCTAAAAGTTCACAAAAAGTTCACAAAAAATTAGCACTCTCCTCTTGACATTGCTAATAATAGGTGTTATATTACACCTAGAACAAAGGAAGAGATAAAAATTAAATCTTCCGGTTCCAAGAAAACATGGTTAATGAGCATTTATTTAGAAAAGGAGAGATGACTTATGTTGATGCCTAGTATTTTTGGAGAAAATTTATTTGATGACTGGTTTGATGAATTCCCATTCTATGACAGGGATATGAAGAACACAGAAAAGAAACTTTACGGTAAGAAAGCAGACAGGATTATGAAAACCGATATTAAGGAAACTGATAACGGTTATGAATTAGAGATTGATTTACCTGGCTTTACTAAAGATGAGATTAAGGCTTCGTTGGACGACGGATATCTTACAATCAGTGCAGCCAAGGGACTTGACAAGGACGAACAGGAGAAAGAATCAGGCAGATATATCCGTAGGGAACGTTATGCCGGAGCATGCCAGAGAAGCTTTTATGTCGGTGAAGGTGTTAAACAGGAAGACATTAAGGGTGAGTTTAAGCATGGTATCCTGAAACTCTTCGTACCTAAGGTAGAAGCTAAGAAAGCAGTTGAAGAGAATAAATATATTGCCATTGAAGGTTAATTTTCAGATGACATAGTATCGGAAAGAGGCGAATGATTATGGCAGATAAGAATCCAAAACATCCTTTGAAGAAAAAAGCTAAGACAAAGGATAAAAAGAAGAACATCTACGAATAGCAGATAGTTAAAAAAGCTGCAGGTGGTAAATCACCTGTAGCTTTTTTTTACCAAAAGTTACAATTTTTTAACCATTTATTACATTTTACGTTTCAAATGGGATTAATGTGCTAGACTAACACAAAATGAACAGATTGGAATGAGCGGATAAATGATACGAGTAGCCATTTGCGATGAAAATAATAAAACACTTGAAAAGTTGGAGAAATTAATTAAAGATACGCTTGGAAATGAAGTATCGGTATCAACGCATGATAATGTATTTTCACTTGTTACATATGTATGCGATGAGAGAAAAGGAAAATTGGATGCAGTTTATATTGATATTAATGCGGGGCAGAAAGGAGGTATCGCTGCAGCGGAAAGCCTGCAAAAAGAATATCCCAATATTAAAATAATATTTCTTTCTGATGACATCGAGAGGGCTAAAGATATATTCCGTATTAACCCGATATATTTTCTTACGAGACCTTATGAAGAAGATTATGTAAAAGATTCACTTTATAAAATTATACAGATAGTGGATGAAGATAGTGCGGAACTGCTGACAATAGGGAACCCTGAGAGCAAAAAAGGCGATTCCGTTGTTCTTCTTAAGGATATTTATTATATAGAAAGCCAGAAAAGAGTTATAAACGTACATTATTATGATGGCTTCAGTACATATTACTACAAACTGGATGAAGTTGAGAAGAAACTTAAGAAAAATTTCCTGCGCACACATCAGAGTTTTATCGTTAATCTTGACAAAGTCAAGAAACTTGTTAATGACGGACTTCTTTTATACGGCGGAACTATAGTTCCCATAAGCCGTTCAAGATATAAGGATGTAGTGGGTACAGTAAGCAGATATCTTAATATAGGAGAGGAGGCATAGAAGATGAATAAATGTGAGAGAGGACACTATTATGATGAAAACAAATTTAGTAAATGTCCTGTTTGTGATGAAGATATGAATAAAAAAAATATTGCATTCCTGGAATGTATATTCGGAACAGGTATAGGGAAAAAATATCCTATACACGAAGGTCTTAACCGAATAGGCACGGGATATCAGATGGATGTACATTTGACAGATGATATTCAGATTACGCGTGACAATCATTGCACAATAGTATATGATATAGGTAAGGATAAATATAAAATTGTTCCATCAACAGGTTCATTTACATACCTTAATAACGTTTTGTTAAGAAAACCAAAATATATACATGAGAACGATGTGTTTCGTATTGGGAGAAGTAACTTTCGCTTGGTCAAGAAATAGAACTCAAAGTTCAGAAAGGAAACACTGTATGGATTCTGCAAGCTTAAATAAGCGTGGATACATTGAGGGAATCAGAGGTGTTTATGCAGGGTATATTATAGAATTGGAGCAGGGTGAACAGCTGATAATAGGAAGCTCAAAGACAGAGTCTAATCTCATCATAAGGAGTGATAATGTCAGCAGCATACACTGCATCATTACCTGTAATGGTATTGTCGGCAGTTACATAGTAACTGATTTCTCGAAGGAGGGTACATATCTTTCGGACGGAACCAGATTAAGCTATGGGAATCCGGCAATTGTCCCTGCCAATACAATTATATATATTGGCGATATTGAGAATGCTTTTAAGGTGAGGTAACATTTGTTACCTCATTTTTACATTGGAGGATAAATGAAATATGCGGAGTGAAAAGAAAAATACAGGATTGGCTGCAGGAGCTGTGTTAATTGCCATACTTATTATCATCCAGATTGGTGATTCGTATTGTTCTGAACTTTATGATAAAATACAGTCACTTTTTCTTATGGATCTGATTATGAATCCCTTGAATATGTCTTTAGAGGATGCAACGGTAATGATTAACAGCGTTGCAATTCCGTTTTATGCCATATCTCTAATTTCACCGGTTTTCAGGGGAATGGTTGATTATCTTGGCAAGAAAAAAGTCCTTTTGCTTAACCTGCTTCTGTATATACCCGGTCTTTTGTTGTGTATGACTACAAGGAAGTACATAGTATTTCTTATTGGTAATTCCCTGATATCACTTAGTACAAGCGTAGATATCCAGTATATATACATTGCTTCATTTATCGATGAAAAGAAGCGCGCCACCGTAAGGGGAATACTTGCGGCGGCGGCAGCGTTGTCTGCAGCATCCGTACCTGTTATCCGTAAAGTTGCCATAACAGGCAGACCATACGATTATGCAAGGATGTATGGAATCGGAATAGCAATTACTGCTTTTGTGGCTGTTATTGTATTTATTTTTCTTCCATGGGACAAAAAACAGACAACACCAGAAAAAATAACACAATTACCCACATGCGGAAATAAAAGAAATTCTGCACTTATATACCTGTATATTGTTATTTTTGCATGGGGTGCAGGTACGTCCGGAATAAAATTCTATAATGAACCTATGATAACCATGCGGTTTAAAACAGACTATATAATTAACATGATTCTTTTTATACAGCCCCTTATAACTATCATAATTAATATAGCAAGCGGCATTATGGGAGACCGTTTATCAAGGAGAAAAGCAATCTGTGCAGATGTGGCTGCCACCGTTGTTTCTCTGATATTATTTATTGTATCAAAGAATTATATTATTACGGCAGCAGCATACGGAATAATGATAGGAGCATATTTTTCTGCCGCAAATATTATAATGTTAATGATAATGGAGGCATCACCAAAAGAACGTATAGGAAGGAATTTTGCATGGGCAACTGTTTATAACAGTGTCGGAAATGCTATAGGTATGGTATTAATCAGCATACTGGCAAAAAGAATTGGTACATCTGCGGCAAAGAGCGTGATTCTGATTATACCTGCTGTCCTCACGGTAACAGGTATAATTATCAGACCCCGGAAAGTTTCTTGATTTCTTTGATAATTTTTTTCTTTGAGACTCTTTTTGGAAGATATAATATAGCAAAGAAATATATCAGGATAAAAGCAGCCGTTACAGGGAAAAACAACCGGTACTGTCTTGTATGCCACACAAAAAACATAATTACAATGACATACAGCATACATACTGTAATTCCAAGAAAAGCATTGAGTGTACTTTTTCTATGGGCAAATAACATTCTGTCGGATTCAGGCAAAATGTCCTCAATAACCCCGCCATTATTAAAAATTGCCATATTATACAGATAAATTCCCCGGGCTTCATCCACTTCTTTTATATAGTTGTCACATTGTAGTGTAGTATATATCTTTTCAGCATCCTGTGGATGGGTCCCGATGTGCATAATACTGTGGGCTAAAAGTGCAATGCCATGCATTTTTGAACTGTTGGTAATTGCAACTATGATACTGAAAATTCCTGCAGAAAGTATGTATATAAGTACAAAAATATTAACATCTACGTTATCCGGTATCCTGAAAAATCTTCCCTTACTGCCGATAAGATAGTTGAAAATTACGAATATTACCAGAAACAGATTGAGGAAGAACAGTATAAGGTGCTGGTTCATTAATGACCATTTATTACGGTCATAAGCCATGGAAAAGATGTTTTTATAGCATACATTACAATGCAGGGGAATGGTGTCTTTATAATAGTTATCATTAAGGTTAAGACCTGTTTTCTCATATTCCCACCGGTAAATCTTGGCAAGCCCACGGAATTCGGAGGGCTTTGTACCCTTTGGAGACGTAAGCATATCGTAATATTCCCTGTATCTCTTGTCATTGGTTATTCTGTCAGTCACCATACATATAAGGCATACCATAACCCACAAACCTATAAGAACCGGAAAACTTTGAAAAATAAAAGAAGGAATAAGTGCCAGGGCACAGGAAATGACTACCAGTACCATTCCGGCATGGCGCAGTGAATCCCTTGATTTATCGACCTTGGACTTACTTTTGAATATGGGCGTCATAATCCTTTTTATAAATGAGTTTTCAGAGTAATTGTCAAAATCTTTTTCACTATAGTCATCAATATACATATACATGGTTCTAAGCTCTGCATAATTTAATGAATAAGAGGTCTGGAACAACCAGAATAAAGTAGTCAGAGAGGAATATATAAGTATAATAATGGAATATATGCTTTGTTCTGTAGTTGAAATGGAATTATATTTCGGAATGAAGTTGGGCGCTAAAGCCAGAATAAATTCCACAATAAGCAAAAATACAAGAATTCCTGTATACAGACGGATATGACTATTCTTTTTGCTTAAAAAAAGACTGATTCTATGCTTAAATGAGGATTCAGAGATAGAAACAGGTTCAAAAGATGGCTTTTTCTCCGCTACAAATTTCTGAAGCATTGAATCAAAAGTCTGGCTGTTGAACATTCCGTTTAATATTATCCATACAATGTACTCGTAGTCCGAGGTACATATAACGCGGAGTCTGGCATGAAGGATAACGTCATCCTCAAAAACCTTATCAATAAAATTGCACAAAGCATCCTGTTTTTCCTGCTCAAGATTGTTGGTAAGGGTATTATAGTACAGATACATTTTACCTATATCAATGGAATCGGCAAATTCCAGAACCGGGAAACGGTTGCTGTTATCCTTGGGATTCATAAGTTCTGAAAAGGAATTACGGATATTGGGATAATTCTGGTACGATAAATCGTCATTGGCAAGAAAATATCCTATCTGTGATTCATTAAAGTCTGACGGTGTATATAAATCATCATATATGAGTTCTTTTATAACTGTATTTACACGGTAAGAACCATTCCTGTTTTTCTCAAAATGAAAGTCATATATGTCGCCTAACTGCGTAAAAAAATCTCGTAATACCATATTTCACGTCCTGTAATAATCATAATATGATGATTATATCACGGATGAATTAATAGTGTAAAGATTACCGAAAAACGGACTTTTTATGTGCACTAACCAATTCCAGTGCGGTAAATTCCGTGACACAGCTGCCGTTTTGAGATATTTTGATATTACAAAATGCGAATGAGGAGCGTTGTAGGAATGATAAATATAGCAATTTGTGATGGAAGCAGGTATTATGCAGATGAACTAAAAAATTATATCTACGAAATTTTGGGAGATAATGTATTTGTTTCGGTTCATGACAATTATTTTTCACTTACGACATATATAGTTGATGAATGTAAAGGAGAAGTTGATGCAGTATATATCAATACCAGCATCGGAAAAGATGATGGAGTAAAAGTAACATCAAGTCTCAAATCGGATTATCCGTATATCAGATTCGCTTATATGTCGGAAGACATACAGGAGGTAAAACGTATATTCGGCTCAGATCCTTTTTATTTTCTTACAGAACCATATTGCAGGGAGTATATAGAAGATTCTTTATACAAACTTATTAATATGATTAATGAAGATAATGACGAGTCGTTATTTATAAAAAACCGGGAAAAATATGTAAGGATTAAGCTGAAAAACATATATTATGTAGAAAGTGAATTAAGGCTGCTGCACATATATACTAACAGCGGAATGTACACTACATATATGACAATCGAAAGCGTACAGGAAAAACTGAACGGCAATTTCATAAGGTGCCACAGAAGTTATATCGTAAACAGCAATAAGATTATGAAAATAGAAAAGGACAATATAAAATTATACAATGATAAGGTAATACCTATCAGCAGAAGTCATTATAAAGATCTTACAGAAGATTTCCTTAATAAATTAAGTTAAATTAACTAGGCAAAAATAATAAAATACTTTAAAATGAAAAAAACGATTACATTTATGGAGGTTTTATGACATATTTGCTTATTGTATCATTGATTATTTTTGCCTGCGTATTATTGAGCAGAATATCCGGAAAGCTTGGAATACCAATACTGCTTTCATTTATCGTACTTGGTATGCTTTTTGGTTCAGATGGCATATTCAAGATACATTTTGACGACTATTCTTTTGCTGAGAATATATGTTCTGTAGCATTGATTTTTATTATGTTTTATGGCGGATTCGGTACCAATGTAAGATATGCTAAAAATGTTGCGGTAAGGGCAGTACTTTTATCAACTGTAGGTGTTCTTGTTACCTTTGCGGTTACAGGTGTTTTCTGTCATTTTGCTCTCCGTATGAATCCGGTTGAATCATTTTTAATCGGCGCTTTAATAAGCTCAACGGATGCAGCATCAGTCTTTTCAATACTTCGTTCCAAGAAACTCAATTTAAAATATAATACGGCGTCAATGCTTGAAATAGAAAGCGGAAGCAATGATCCTTGTGCATATATGCTTACGGCGACCATGATAGCCATAGCAAAGGGTGGTGCAAGCGTTAACGGTATTGCCATTCTCATTGTCAGACAGGTCTTTCTGGGGCTGTTATTCGGTGGCATTATTGCTGTGGTATCTTATTTTATCCTTAAGAAGGCAAGGTTCTCCATAGCCGGTTTTGATATGATATTTGTTGTGGGAATAGCTCTTGCCGGATATGCCATACCACAGGCTTTTGGCGGAAATGGTTATTTGAGCGTATACATAGTAGGTATTGTGATTGGCAACATGAAGGATATCTACAACAAAAGAAATCTTGTTAATTTCTTTGACGGAACAACGGGACTTATGCAGGTGCTTATATTTTTCCTGCTGGGACTTTTGTCATTTCCATCAAGAATACCTGCTGTTATCGGGCCTGCACTTCTGACGGGATTGTTTATTATGGTGGTTGCAAGACCTATAGCTGTTTTTCTTGTAATGCTGCCGTTTAAAAGTAAACTTAAACAGATACTTTTAGTAGCTTTTGCAGGTCTTAGGGGAGCGTCGTCCATTGTTTTTGCCATATTTGCGGTGCTGTCCGTTAATACGGATAATGATATTTTTCATTTTGTATTTTTTATTGTATTATTCTCAATACTTTTTCAGGGCAGCCTTCTTCCTTTCGTTGCCAGAAAACTCGGCATGATTGATACCAAAGCTGATGTAATGAAGACATTTAACGATTACGCCGAGGAAGTTCCGGTACAATTTATACAGGTGGATATTCCCAAAGAACATACCTGGTGCAACAGAAAAATAAAGGACATCATATTGCCGCCACAGACTCTTATAGTGCTACTTAAAAGAAATGGCGAGAATATAATACCCAACGGAGATACCCTTCTTCTTCCCGAAGATACCCTTATTCTCAGTGCTATTTCACCTGAACAGGTTGACGGAATTACACTTTCCGAAATAGTAATAGACGAGGGCAGCAGGTATTTAGGTAAAAAATTATCTGAGATTCCTAAAAAAGAGGGCTCTCTTGTGGTAATGATAATGCGGAATGACAGCATAGTAATTCCTAACGGAAGCATAAGCCTTGAAGAAGGAGATACGATTGTAGTTATTTAAAGAATTTTTTTACATAGAATGCACATACTAAACTACAAATAATGTAGGGATGGTAGTGTTTTATGGAAATGGAAAGATTATATGATGCTGTAATTATAGGAGGCGGACCTGCAGGGCTTACCGCCTCTTTATATCTTGCGAGGGCAGGCTACAGGGTGCTTGTAATGGAGGAAAATAATTTCGGAGGACAGATAGTCATTACCGAGAAGGTTGTTAATTATCCGGGGATATATGAGACAAGCGGTGCAGAACTTACGGGAATTATGAAAAAACAGGGGACACGTTTCGGAGCGGAGTATCTTAAAGCCAAGGTTCTGTCACTTTGTCCTGATAAGGATATTAAGGTTATTAATACGGATAAGGGTGTTTTTTACGCTTTTTCCATACTTATAGCCACAGGGGCACATCCGAGAATGATTGGGTTTCCGGGAGAAGAGGAATATAAGGGTAAAGGAATTGCGTATTGTGCCACCTGTGACGGAATTTTTTTTAAGGACAAGGAAGTATTTGTCATTGGAGGAGGATATGCAGCGGCACAGGAAAGTGTTTTTCTTACCAGGTACGCAAGTCATGTTACGATTATCATGAGGGAAAAAGAGTTTACCTGTCCCGAAAAAGTATCCGCAAAGGCAAAACAGAATGAGAAAATATCAATCCTTTACAATACCAAGGTGTTAGAAGTCAGGGGCGATGAGGAGATGATAAAAAGTATTACCTATTGCAATGACCTGACAGGGGAAAAGACTACTTTTGCACCGGATAACGAAAGATTCGGAGTATTTATATTTGCAGGCTATGAACCTGCCACGGAATTTGTAAGGGATATTATTAAGCTAAACGATAAGGATTATATTGTGACAGACTGTGCTAAAAAGACAAGTATTGACGGTGTGTATGCTGCAGGTGACGTATGCGAAAAAAATCTCCGTCAGGTTGTAACGGCGGTGGGGGACGGCGCTACTGCATCAACGGAGATGGAGAGATATATTTCCGAAATCAAAAAACGTAAATTATGATTTCTTAAAAGTTTTTTTATAAATGATTACCGCGGCGAAAGCTGTTATAAATTCTGTTATCCAGAAGCTGTGCCATACACCTTGGGCACCGATTACCTTATTAAGGATACATGCAAGAAGAAGCATTATGCCTATATACCTTAATATGGAGATAATAAGTGAGCTTATACCTTTTCCGAGGGCTTCAAGTGCACCTGATATGGTGACAGGTATTGAGGAAACGATAAAGCCTATGCTTATTATTCTTATTGCCCGTATCCCGATTGCTATTGTGTCCGGATTGGATGAAAAAATTCCTATCAGCCTGTCCGGTGCAATAAGGCATAGTATGGTTCCGAGAGTCATGACAATGCCGATTATAGAGAGGGAACAGATAAAAATATTACGCACGCGTTTATGCTCTCCGGCACCGTAATTAAAGCTGAGAACAGGCCGCATTCCCTGAACAACGCCGTTTGCCGTAAGGTATAGGAAGGTCTGCAGCTTGTAATAAGAGCCGAGGACAAGGACATAGCCGCCCTGATATACCGATAATATCTTATTAAGTACAAATATCTGAAGTGATGGCAATGCCATATTAAGACCGGCAGGAATACCGATTGAATACAATTTCTTACATATTTTTCCGTCAAAATGCAGTTCCTTGAGAGAAAAACGTACCGGGACGGAAGAGAATGTGTAGAATAAAAAATATGCCAGAAGAGTGACGCACTGGCCTGTAACGGTAGCTATTGCTGCACCTTTAATCCCCATTGCAGGGATAAAGCCGGCACCGAATATGAATAAGGGATCAAGGATTATATTGGTGACACATCCTGCCATCATACAGATCATTGATACTTTCATGCGTCCCACCGCCTGAAAAGTTTTTTCAAAGGTCATGGATATTGATACCGGTATGCAGAATGAGAAAACAACATAAGAATATTGCATTCCCGAAGATATGACATCCTTATTACCGGTAAATAACTTTAAAAAGACAGGAATTGTCGTCAGAAAAAGTACCGTGAGGACAACTCCGTGAATTATATTGAAAAACATTCCGAGGGATGCTGCGGTGTCTGCAGTTTTTTTGTCATTGGCACCCAGGTAAAATGCCACTACGGCATTGATTCCTATACCAAAACCCACGGTAATTGCAGTAAGCACATTCTGTAACGGAAATACAAGTGAAAGTGCTGTCATTGCATCTTCACTGATTTTTGCGACAAAATACCCGTCGACTATGTTATATAAAGCATTTACAAGCATTGAAATTGTCATGGGAAGGGCCATGGAAATAACTAATGGAAGTATTGGTTTTTTTTTCATAAATTCCTGATTCATAAAAATGCCTCCTTGACAATCGTACTATAACAAAGCAAAATGAATAATGTCAATATGAACAACATGTGCTATAATTAGAAACGATACGAAAATAGAAAGAGGACAGGCATGAGTTTATATTTAATTGATTACGAAAACGTAAGAGAAAAAGGCTTTGAGGGAGTAGAAAAGCTGACCGGGAGAGATGAAGTTATTATATTTTACAGTGAATTCATTAAGAATCTGCCATTCCAGATTCATGTGGAATTAATGAACTCCAAAGCAAAATATGAATATTTTGCCACACATAAGGTTGGCAAGAATTATCTTGATTTCCAGCTTGCCACATTTTTAGGCTACAGAATCGCCCAGGGAGGAACCGGTAATGTTGTAATTATCACAGGGGATACAGGCTTTGACAGTATTGTTGACTTCTGGGAAGAAAGAGGTGTAACAATTTGCAGAAAAAGCTATATATCAGGCAGACCTGAATGTGGAAAGGCACATAAGAGTGTAGCCGTAAAGAACCCGGATACTGTACATAAGAATCAGCCGCAGCCTGTTGAAAGTCCGCTTGCAAAGCCGGACAAAGAGCAGGATGGAGCTTCACAGGTTAAGGCTGTACGCAGGAGAGAACTGATTATTGAGTTCCCTGATAAGTACAAGCATATGATTAGAAGTACGGTTATCGTTCCCGGTTTTACAATCGGCAATTACAATACTATTTACAGTGCAATCATGAAGAGTGAGAATACACTGGAACTCAACAATAATATTGTAAAAGCATTTGGAACAGAGCTTACAGGCAAGATTTATAAGCAGATTAAAAATGTGTACAGAGTGTATATGCACGATGAATACGGAGTAGATGTATGAGATACGACATAGCAGTTATCGGTACAGGTCCGGCGGGACTTTCGGCAGCCATAAATGCAAAAAACCGGAACCGGAATATAATTATTTTCGGCAAAAAGAATTTATCGGACAAAATAATATCGGCCCATGAAATTAATAACTACCTTGGATTGTATGGAATGACAGGCATGGAAGTAGTAGAAGCATTTAAGAATCATATTGACAGGATGGGTATAGAAATCACTGAGGAAAATGTGATTTCCGTATATCCTATGGACGATTATTTTTCCATACTTTCATCAGACGGTATGTACGAATCATCAACGGTTATACTTGCAACAGGTATTTCTTTTGGCACACCGATAAAAGGTGAAAAAGAATTTCTTGGAAAAGGAGTCAGTTATTGTGCTACATGTGATGCAATGTTTTATCGTAATAAGACGGTTGCGGTAGCAGGATTTTCCAAGGATAGCGAATCGGAAGCTAAGTTCCTTTCGGAAGTTGCTTCCAAGGTATATTATGTGCCATATACGGACAGCGACCTTTGTGATACAGATAAAATTACGGTGATACACGATAAGATTATTGAAATTACAGGAGAGCAGAAAGTTACGGGAATCAGGCTTAAAGAATCCCGGCTGCAGGTTGACGCAGTTTTTATACTGAGAGATTGTATTGCTCCGGACAGGCTTATTCCGGGACTTAAGATTGAGAATAACCATGTATGCACAGACAGAAAGATGCGTACCAATATCCAGGGCTGTTTTGCCGCCGGAGATATTACCGGAACACCTTACCAGTATATCAAATCCGCAGGAGAAGGCAACGTAGCTGCGTTGTCGGCAGTTGAATATTTAAGTAAAAAATGATTACAGGAGAATATGATGGGAAACAATCGTAGAAGAAAGAAAAAGAGCAGGACAGGTCTTTACATCTGCTTAACATTTATAATATTATTTTTTTTGGTAATAGTTACGCTCGCGATAATGGTACTGCTAAGGCTTAATAAATTGGATAAGAAGGACGATACGGTTTTGACAGCAAAGACAACAGCGTCATCCGAGGCTGTTACAACAATACCTGTGACATCAGAGGAGACCACTACGGAATACGAGGTTACGATAGGCAGCAAAGTTGTAAAGAGCACGGATGAGAAACTGGATTTAAGCGGGATGACTTTTGATGGTACAGATTCACTTATAGCGTCATTATCAAAGCTTCCTTCATTAAAACATGTGGATTTATGCGATTCCAATCTCACGAATGAACAGATGGAGATCCTGCAGGCAAAATTTCCGGACATAAAATTTGTATGGAAGGTTACGCTTGGACTTTGGACCATAAGAACCGATACGGTTGCTTTTTCCACTTTAAAAGATGGTTCTATTACATACAGACTTACCAATGATGATTGCAAAGTGCTTAAGTATTGTACAGATATGGTAGCCCTTGATATAGGACATAACAAGGTTACGGACATATCCTTTTTACAGTATATGCCTGATTTAAGAATTCTTATTCTTGTGGACAATTGGGACGGAGATACTTCCGACCATTATCTCAGCGATTTATCATATGTAAAATACTGTAAAAAACTTATGTATCTTGAGTTTTTTGTAGGAGATGTGACAGATCTTAGTGTACTTGCTGATTTAAATGAAATGGTTGACCTTAACATAAGTTACAATCCGGTAAGTGACATTACGCCATTACTTAATTATCCTAAACTTGAAAGACTTTTTCTTGAGCATACCAATGTATCTGAGGCAGACTATGAACTTTTGAAAAAAACATATCCTGATGCACAGATTGTACTTTACGGAGAGGGATCTGTTGACCAGGGCTGGAGAACACATCCCAGATATTACGCAATGAAGGATATGTATGTTAAAAATTACGTTAATGATTTGTTTAAATAGGTAACATATTGGAGGATATATGGACAACAATGTTGAAAATAACATAAATTCGGAATTTAACGGACTTACTGCTGCGGAAGTCAATGCGAGGATTGAAGCAGGTAAAATTAATATTGCGGATGACAGTTCCGACAGAACAACGGGAAAGATAATCCGTGATAATCTTTTGACATATTTTAACCTTATATTTCTTGTGATAACGGTACTTTTATGTATCGCCGGAGCATTCAGGGATTTAACATTTCTTCCTATCATAATCGGTAATATTTTAATAGGAATTGTCCAGGAACTTCGTGCAAAAAAGACTCTGGATAAAATGAAAATACTTAACGCCGGACACGCTGTTGTTATAAGAGATGGCAAAAGACAAAAGGTAACGGCGGAAGAACTTGTTATAGATGATCTTGTATGGCTTTCTTCGGGAGATGCCATATGTGCCGATTCTGTTGTGGTTTCAGGTGAAATAACCGTTAATGAATCAATGCTTACAGGTGAGGCAGACGGAATAGTTAAGAAAGAAAATGAAGAACTCCTGTCAGGAAGTTTTGTTGTATCAGGCGAAGGCTATGCCAGACTTACAAGGGTTGGCAACGATTCATACATTTCCAAGCTCACTAATGAAGCCAAAGCTTTGAAAAAAGGCGAAGAGTCGGAAATGATACGTTCTATCAATATGTTTGTTAAGGTTATAGGTATTATTATAATACCTATGAGTGTTATCCTTTTTGTGCAGGCATTCGTATTCCGCAATGCATCTTTCAGAACGAGCATAACGTCAATGGTTGCCTCAATAATCGGTCTTATTCCGGAGGGACTTTATCTCCTCACGACGCTGGCACTTGCAGTCAGTATGATGAAACTTGCCAAGGATAAAGTGCTTTTACATGATATGAAGAGTATTGAATCTCTTGCCAGGGTAGATGTACTTTGCGTTGATAAGACAGGAACAATAACCAAGCCGGAGATGACAGTAACTGAAATTGTATCCTGTGATGATTCAATGAATGAGGTTTTTACAGATTATGTTATGTCATCAATCGATAATAACGCAACAGCGGTGGCTTTAAAGAAATATCTCAATGACAATAATGTTATGAACGGCAAAAGGACAGCATCAAAAGTGTATCCATTTAATTCAACCGTAAAATACGGTGCAATGGCATTTAACGGTGACTATTATGTGCTTGGCGCTCCTGAGTTCATAATTAAAACAGGATTTAATAATTTAAAAGACGATATCAGCCAATATACAACTAAGGGCTACAGGGTAATTGTACTTGCAAAAGCCGAAAGCCTGACAAGGGACGGTGTCATTGACGGTGAGATACTTCCGTTAGGATTTGTTGTACTTGCAAACGAGATAAGAGATAACGCTGTGGAGACTTTTACTTATTTCAAGGAACAGGGTGTTGCAATCAAAGTTATATCAGGTGATAATCCTGTGACCGTATCAGAAGTTGCAAGACAGGCGGGAATAGAAAACGCGGAAAAGTATGTTGATGCATCCACTCTCACCGATAATCTGATGATTTCAGAGGCAATTGCCAAATATACGGTGTTCGGCAGGGTTACTCCTAAACAGAAACAGCAGTTTGTTAAAGCTCTTAAAATGCAGGGACATACTGTTGCAATGACCGGTGACGGCGTAAATGATATCCTTGCCTTGAAAGATGCTGACTGCAGTGTTGCAATGGCATCGGGAAGCGAAGCTACAGCCCAGGCGGCACAGATTGTACTCCTTGATTCGGATTTTTCAAGAATGCCTGAAATTGTTCTTGAAGGACGAAGGGTTGTTAATAATGTGCAGCGTTCCGCAAGTCTTTTCCTTGTAAAAAATATATTTTCATTATTGCTGACGATATTTTCTACGGTATTGATGATTTCATATCCGTTAATGCCATCGCAGGTATCGTTAATAAGTATGTTTACAATTGGTATTCCGGGATTTTTACTTGCACTTGAACCTAACAAATCAAGAATTAAAGGCCATTTCCTTGGAAATGTGCTGTTAAAGGCATTGCCTGCCGGATTAACGGATTTCTTTGCGGTATCGGCACTTGTTATATGCGGACATGTTTTTAATATCCCATCTACGGATATAGCTACTGCCTCAACATTGCTGATTGCCGTTGTTGGTTTCATGATTATGATTAAAATAAGCCATCCGTTTAACAAATTCAAATACGGAATACTTGCACTTAATATCTTCGGACTTATTTTCTGCGGATTGTTCCTTGACAGTCTCTTTGCAATGAGCGATATGTCCAATATATGTATTTTGCTAACGATTGTATTTGGGTTTGCGGCTGAATCAATGTTCAGATATATAACAATTTTTGTGGAATTTATACAGAACAGAATGAGAAAGAAGAAAAATGCTTTACGATAAAGACATAAGAGAGCCGTTGTTTATGTATTTTGAAGAGAAATACGGCAAGACCCGTGTGTTTGAGGAAAAACGCATGGGTAATTCAAGGGCGGACATATTAATAATTACAGAAAAAGATTTTATCGGCATCGAAATAAAAAGCGATGCCGATACTTATGCAAGACTGTCCGGGCAGGTTAAGGATTATGACCGCTATTGTGACTACAACTATGTGGTTGTAGGCAGCACCCATGGAACGCATATAGGTGAACATGTGCCTGAATACTGGGGAATTATAACCGTCGAAGAGACAGAAAAAGGTGTTGATTTCTACGAACTCAGGGCACCGTCTAAAAACCCTGAGGGGAGGATAGACAACAAACTTGCTATCTTATGGCGTCAGGAAATGGCACATATCCAGAAACTTAACAATATGCACGAATACAAGAGGGAGAGCAAAGCTTTTGTGACTTCAAAGATACTTGAAAAAGTTCCGCATGACATACTTGAAAAACAGATATGTGATGAACTGTTTGAAAGGGATTATACAACAATAGCAGAATCGATAGCCAGATACAGGGTAGAAAACGGACTTCATAAAAGAAGAAAAAAACGTATTTCAAAACGATATAAAATTAAATAAATTGTATTAAAGAATGTTGAAAATTCGACCGTATTATGTTAAAATTAAACATATATTTGCAAAAGAAAGGAGACATGATATGAATATAGCAATACAGTGTTGCAGCTTGATGATTCTTATAGTGATTATGTATTTATATCTGAGTTGTAAAAAGGTATTTCTTAATTCGGAATTCGCTTTTTTTAACTTGCTGTGTTCTACCGTTCTTTGTGTATTTATGGATATTATATCCATAGTTTTGATGAGTAAGTATGACTATTTCGGAAGAGGGATCGTAAACGGAGTAGCTAAGTTTTATCTTATTACAGTGGTTAATGTTGCCAGATGTTGTCTTATGTACATTATGAGTAATGTATACGACAATGGAGACAAACTTAAAATTTCAAGATTAGCAGTGTATGGATCCTTTGCAATTGTATGTATAGGTATATGTGCTGCACCTATTGAATTCGTATCAGATGGGAAGGTGGTATATTCAAAGGGCTTGAGTCTTTATGTATCATATGTTTTCCTGTGTATATTCACTCTTCAATCGGTAGCACTGCTTGCTAAATACAGCAGGGTGCTTAATAAAGACAGAGTTAAGGTTATGAGCCTCTGGATTATATTATGGATAGCCGTATGTGTTATACAGGCATTTTACAAAAAACAGCTTATCGTAAGCTTTGCGATTACACTGGGTATGCTTGTGGTATACATAAGACTTGAGAATCCGGAATCCGCACTTGACAGGGAAACCGGACTTTTTAACCAGAATACTTTCGGTCCGTATGTAAGCCAGCGTTTCCGTAACGGTGAACGTTTTTCACTCATAATGGTAACTTTTGATGATTTTAATAAAGCGCCGGTATCCGGGACTATCAGATGTAAGAAAGAGATAATCAATCTTTTTAAGGATATACCGAATACTTTTGCCTTTAAGACGAATGAAAATGACATATATATCTTATATAAACATTCCGAAGAAGCGGAAAAGATGTTTGAACTCCTCAGAAGAAGATTTATTCTTTATGGGGATAAAGAATTCCGGCCATACATATCTTATATGCCACATTCTTCCATAACTGATAATATTGATGATATGCTTCATATGTTCAGACAGGCGAACAGAAGTAATGAGATGGTGGAACACCACTGCATTATTATAGATAAAGCATTCAGGGACAGAATGATGGAAGTACAGAAAATCGAAAAGATGGTTAATGACGCTATTGAGAATAACAGGATAGAAGTTTATTACCAACCAATATATTCCACCGAGAAGCATATCTTTACATCTGCCGAAGCACTTGTGAGAATAAGGGATGACAAAGGAAAAATTATCCCGCCCGCAACATTTATCGAGATTGCGGAACGTAACGGTACGATTCTTAAGCTTGGTGAGATTATTTTTGAAAATGTCTGTACTTTTATTGAGACAAGTGATGTGCTTCAATACGGACTGGAATATATTGAAGTCAACTTATCCGTAGTCCAGTGTGAACATGAAGATCTGGCCAAAGAATTTATTGAAATTATGCGTAAGCATAATATATCGGGTGAGACGATTAATCTTGAAATTACAGAAACGGCCACACTTGCTTCAAAGAAGAAACTTATTGCCAATATGATTGCCCTTAGGAATTACGGCGTGGGATTTTCACTGGATGATTTTGGTACGGGTCAGAGTAATCTTAATTACATAGTGGACATGCCTGTGGATATTGTTAAATTTGATAAAGAAATGACCACGGCGTACTTTGAAAGTACAAAAGCCAAATATGTAATGGATGCGGCAATGCACATGATTCACGGTATGAAGCTTGATATTGTTTCAGAGGGTGTTGAGACTGCGGAGCAGCTTGATACCATGGAAGAACTTGGAATACAGTATATACAGGGATATTATTTTTCAAAGCCGTTATCCCAGAATGAATATCTTGATTTTATTCATAAAAAAAATAAAGATTATTATGAACAGCATAATAAACAATAATTACTTGACAAGGTTATTTATAGCATATAAAATAACCTTGTTTTGTTTTATCTAAATATTTTTAGATAATTATTTTAAATTATTTTTTAGGAGAATTTTAAAAATGGTATTTGACAAAGTTAAAGAAATTATTAATGACACATTAAGCTGCGGAGAAGACATCATTACAATGGATGCTGTTCTTATAGATGATTTAGGAGCAGATTCTTTAGATGCTGTAGAATTATGTATGACAATCGAAGAGGCTTTTGATATAACAATTCCTGAAGACAAGATTGCTGACCTTAAGACAGTTAAGGATATAGTAGAATTTGTAGAAAGCCAGATTTAGGAGATTGCATTATGGTAGGAATAAAGGTAGTTTCTACAGGACATGCGGTACCTGATAAGGTTGTTACCAATGACGATCTTAGCAGAGTTGTGGATACCAATGATGAATGGATATATTCAAAGACAGGTATCAAAGAGAGGCATTTCTGTGAAAATGAGACTAACTGGGAACTCGCACTTAAAGCGGCAGATACTGCAATAGAACGTGCAGGAATAGATAAGAGTGAAATAGGTATGCTCATAGTAGCAACATTTACTCCTGACTATGCTACACCTTCAATTGCCTGTGTATTGCATGAAAAAATGGGACTTAGAACGGATATTCCGTCTTTTGACCTTAATGCTGCGTGTGCAGGATATGTATACGGACTTAAAGTCGCAGCATCACTTCTTCAGAACAGTAAAGAGAGATATGCTCTTGTTATTGGAAGCGAACAGATTTCCACCCGTCTTGACATGGAGGACAGAAATACATGTGTGCTTTTTGGCGATGGAGCAGGAGCTACCGTTATAGAGCTTAAGGAAGGCACTGAATTATACTCTGTATGGGGTTCGGAAGGACTTACCGATGTACTCGGATGTACAGGACAGAATATGGGCAAGGCACATATTTTCATGGATGGACAGAAGACATTCAAAAATGCTGTAAAGCGTATGGGAAGTGCGGCAGCCGAGGTGCTTGAACAGTCAGGTTATACAATGGATGATATAGATTATGTTGTGTGCCATCAGGCTAATGAAAGAATCATAGATGCTGTAGTTAAGAGAATGGATATTCCTGAGGAAAAGGTTGTTAAGGTTATTGCAAGATATGGCAATACGTCAGCAGCGTCAATTCCTATTGCATTGGACGAGATGTACGAGCAGGGAATGCTTGAAAAAGGAAACAGACTTTTACTGGCTACATTTGGAGCAGGTTTTACCTGGGCAAGTATGATTGTGGAAATCTGATGAGGATTACAGAAAGGAAACGATGATGAGACGAGTAGTTATTACCGGTGTAGGTGCTGTAACTCCTATTGGCAATACGGCTAAAGAAATGTGGGCCGGAGTCAGGGAAGGAAAATGCGGCATTGATAAAATAACAAAATATGATATTTCTAACAGAAAGGTTAAGGTAGCCGCTGAGGTTAAGAATCTTCCTGTTGAAGAACTTGTAGATAAACATGATTTAAGAAAAATGGATCTTTTCTGTGCATTTGCTATGATAGCAGCAGATGAAGCCATTGCTGATTCCGGACTTTCTTTTGAAGGCGAAGAAGATAAATGCGGAGTAATCGTGTCAAGCGGTATTGGTGGCATTTCTACCATAGAAAAGGAATATTCAAAAGGTCTTGAAAAAGGCTTTGACAGAGTATCACCATATTTTATACCATCCGTAATTACCAATATGGCAGCAGGAAGAATAGCAATAAAGCACAATCTTCAGGGAATGTGTTCGTGCGTTGTAACTGCCTGTGCCGGAGGAACCAATGCTGTAGGCGACAGCTTCAGACAGATTCGTGACGGTTATGCCGATGTTATGGTATGCGGCGGAGCTGAAGCCGGAATTACCGAAATTTCCGTAGGCGGTTTCACAACATCCAAAGCATTGTGCCAGTCAGAAGACCCTATGAGAGCATCTATTCCTTTTGATAAGGAAAGAAGCGGATTTGTAATGGGCGAGGGAGCAGGTATACTTGTACTTGAGGAACTTGACCACGCATTAAAGAGAAATGCAAAAATTTATGCCGAAGTTGTAGGATACGGAGCTAATTGTGATGCACATCACATTACTGCACCTACTGAAGACGGAAGAGGTGCTGCAAAATGTATGCAGATTGCAATGAAAGATGCAGGCATTACAGCTGATAAAATTACATATATTAACGCACATGGAACATCAACACCGATGAATGATAAGGTTGAGACAATGGCTGTGAAGACTGCTTTCGGCGATGCGGCAAAGACTGTAATGATGAGTTCAACCAAATCAATGACAGGACATCTTCTTGGTGCAAGCGGAGCTGTTGAAGCAATCATAACAGCACTTGCAGTTAAAGAAGGATATGTACCTGCTACCATTAATTACAGAACACCGGATGAACTTTGTGACCTTGATATTGTGCCTAATGAAGGAAGAAACTGCGATATAGAATATGCTATGTCCAATTCCCTCGGATTCGGCGGACATAATGCCAGTATTATTATTAAAAAATATTGATGGAGTATCAGCGTGGTAAATGAAGCACTTGAAAACGTATATACAAAGTTTAAACTGCATTTTTACAAATCTTTTTTTGAAAAGATCCAGAACAGGGAAACTTCTCTGACAACAGTTGAGACTTACTGTATTGAAATTATAGCAGCAATGGGTAATCCCACGGTAAGCGAGTTTGCCTCGTTTATACAGATTTCATCCCCTAATGCAGCATATAAAATCAATTCCCTTGTTAAAAAAGGATATCTGAGAAAAATCCAATCGGAATCTGACAGGAGGGAATATCATCTTGAAGTAACGAAAAAATATCTTGATTATTATAATCTGAGTTCAGGATATGTTTCTAAGGTTGCGGACAGGATGAAGGAAGAGTTTTCGCAAGAAGAACTAATGTTGCTCGAAAAAATTTTAAAGAAAACCTCGGATGAACTTATGCCTGAGGTAAATATTGATAAAGTGGCTCTGTGATTATCATGGAGCCATTATTGCGTTGAATATTATTTTAATTTGTATTACAATAGTAAAAAATCAGGAGGTGCTGTTTTGGCTACTGTTAAAAGAAGAGGACATTTGAATGTAAAAAGGGTGGTTATAACCGCACTTGTTTTTATACTGATTATTGCAGGAATAGTTACACTTATATGTATAAATAAAAATAAAAAAGGCAAAAATTCAGAGAATACCAATGAACCATCGGTCAATCGTAATGATTATATTAAAGACGGAGAATATATTAAAATTACCACGGATGACTGCAGCCTTTATGTAGGAACCACACTTACTTTAAGCATTGAGGGAAGTGATGATAAGGTTTTACAGTCCGTTGCATTTAAAAGCTCGGATAAAGATATAGTATCTGTAGATGAAAAAGGAAATGTAAGAGTGAATGGCACAGGAACCGCAATTATAACGGCAACCTCGGGATTGCTGACAGATTCGGTTGTTATTGCAGGCATAGACAAAGAGACGGTTACTGATACCGGCAATGGACCTGTATCAGAACCTGCACTGCCGGTTTATATACCTGACGGAAACGGCGGGGTGGTACCTAAAGAGACAAAGGCACCTGAGAATAACAATAATGACAATACATCACAGGAGACAACTTCTGCAGTAGAAAGGGAGACCGGATCGGGAACAAATATACCGGATGTGATACCTACCAATCCTGACAGAACCGAAGAAACAGAATCCAAAGATAATTACAAAGACATACTTATGAATACAATTACTTCACTTGGATATAAGAGATATAAGCAGGATATGGATTTTGCATATATATATGAAGAAGACGGAAATTATCTGGGAGAAGTCATAATAGATGACAATCAGGTCCAGATATATGTGCAGACAAGAACTATGGGATTTGACAATGCCTTGATTGAGCTGATAAAATGTGTGTGCGGCAATGAAAGCAATAATGTTTTCAGAGCATTTACAGAGGCACAGGACAATAAAACAATTATTGCAAATGGCCATACGATAAGAATACGTCCGGCATCAGACAGCGGACATTCAAAATTAATAATTTCGTATTAATTTTGTATTCGTAATTTAACAAAGGGTATGATATAATCCTTTTTAAGACTTGAATCAGGAGCAAAAGCATGATTAATAAAAGAAAGGTGCGTCTTATGGCACGTACGGCAATGTACCTTAAGCATGAAGGCACCGAAGATATTCCTAAATCCAAATATTACAGAAAAGATTATGTGTCACTTCATATGTGGCTTACGGCTATAGCAGTTACAATAGCATATTTTTTACTTCTTATACTTATTGCATGCTGTAATTTTGAAAATCTCATTAACAGACTTACAACAATGAACTATACAGTTCTGCTTGTAGTTATTATTCTGGGATATATAGCTATGATGCTTATTTTTATGTTTATTGCATATTTTGTCTATTCATACAGATATACGGAATCCGAGAATGGCATCAAGGTATATCAGAACAGACTTGCCAGGATTTATAAACTTAACAAGGAAGATATGAAGAAGATAAAGTAGGAGGACGGTATGGCTTTTGTTAAGAATTTACTTATAATTAAAGAAAAACTGCTTGCGTTTTACGGCAGGTTCAGCACATATATTAATCTTGTGATGAAGTTCCTTCTCGCACTTTTTTCGTTTTTGTTAATCGGCAAGGCGATAGGAACCCATGATATACTGGCTAATCCGCTTATATGTTTTGCCATAGCGGTTATGTGTGCTTTTGTGCCGGTAAGTGTTACGGTAATATGTGCTACGGTGCTTGCACTTATACATCTTTTCGGGATGTCTATGGAACTTGCGGCAATAGCAACGATTGTAGTGCTTATAGTGTATCTTCTGTATTTCAGATTTGCACCTAAGACAGGAATACTTTTAATTCTTACACCGCTTTTATTTTACATCAAAATACCATATATTATTCCGGTAATTGCTGCACTTACCGTAGGTATAACGGGAATTGTACCGGTTGTGTGCGGAATATTTATGTATTATATGATAAATTTTGCGTCTAGGTATTCTACGGCAATATCTTCCATGGATGCCGACAGCGCCGTCCAGAACATAACTTTTATTTTTAATAATATACTTAATAACAAAGAACTTATTATTACAATTGTATCATTTTCAATAGCGATACTTATGATATATCTTATAAAGAGGCTGTCCGTAAATTATTCCTGGATTATCGGAATTGTTGCAGGATGTTTTACGAATGCAGTTATTCTCATCGTGTCATTTTCACTGTTATCGATAAAGACTAATGTATTATTTGTTGTAATAGGAACAGTTTTAGCCATAGTTATCGGACTTGTGCTGCATCTTTTCATATTTTCTGTGGATTATACGGCAACTGAATACGTGCAGTTTGAGGATAATGACTATTATTACTATGTAAAGGCAGTCCCTAAGGTATCGGTTACGGAAAGAGACATTACCGTTAAGAAAATCAACTCAAGAGACAAGGGATACATTCATACAGAAAGTTTTGAAGAGGATCAGTAAGACAGATAGCAATAGAATGGAAGTGAAATAATGAGTGCCATATCAAATTTTATTGAAGAATATATATCCAATATATATATTCCCAGAACATTAAGGGTTTCCAATATTTTTGAAATAATTATACTTGCAATAATTCTTTATGAATTTATGGCATGGGTTAAGACAACAAGGGCATTTGCTCTTTTAAAAGGCATTATTGTAATTCTTGTATTTCTGATTATTGCCTATATTTTTGATTTCACGACCATACTCTGGATAGCAGGCAAGGTAATTAATATAGCAATTATAGCAGTTGTGGTTATATTCCAGCCGGAACTCAGAAAAGCACTGGAACAACTGGGGCAGAAAAAATACTTCAAAAGTATTCTTCCTTTTACTGAGAAAAAGGATAAGGGCGAGCGGTTCAGCGACAAGACAGTCAATGAGCTTGTGAGGGCATGCTTTGAACTTGCAAAAAATAAAACAGGGGCACTTATCGTAATAGAACAGGATATCCTGCTTACAGATTACGAAAAGACGGGTATTCCTGTGGATGGCATTGTTACAAGCCAGCTTCTTATCAATATTTTTGAACATAATACACCCCTCCATGATGGAGCGGTTATTGTCCGTGGCGACAGAATTGTGTCGGCTACATGTTATCTTCCGTTATCTGACAATATGCAGATAAGCAAGGAACTGGGAACGAGACACAGAGCTGCTGTGGGTATTTCTGAGGTTACGGATACCATGACTCTTGTGGTTTCAGAAGAGACAGGTAATGTATCCATTGCAATAGCAGGTGAGCTTATAAGAGCAGTGGACCAGGATTACCTTAAAAAGAAACTTACTTTTATCCAGAAAAAATCAATAGATGTAAAACGTTACAAACTTTGGAAGAAGGGGGCATCGGATAATGAAAAGCATTAAAGAATTCAAATTCAAAGACCTGATTCTTCATAATTTTGCCCTGAAGATTCTTGCTGTTGTTCTGGCAGTAATAATATGGGTGGCTATTGTTAATATAGATAATCCCAGCAGAACCACTATGATATCGGGAATACAGGTGGTATTCCTCAATGAAGATACATTAGGACAGAAAGGATATACTTATTCGGTCCAGAGCGGCTCCGTAATCAGTATTTCGGTCAAAGCACCACAGTCAATAGCAGAGAGTCTTGAAGCATCGGATTTTTATGCTTATGCCGATTTCAGTGAGCTTTCACCCGCATCAGACAAAGCCAAGATATATGTCAGGTGTGAGAAAAGCGAAGTTGTAAACCAGATAGATATTGTTTCCATAAGAAATGAATATGTAAGTCTTTCAATAGACAATAAATTATCTAAAGATATTACCATTGAATCATCATATACCGGAGAGCCGGCAGATGGATATGTTGTGGGAGAGTGCTATGTAGCACCTGATACGGTTACTGTTTCCGGGGCAGAAAGCGTTGTTAACAGAATTAAGACTGCCAGGGTTACTTATGATGTTTCTAATCTGAAACAGAGCATTTCTGAAGATGCAAAAATAGTATTCTATGATGAGAACGGTATGGAAGTTAAGAGCGATTTACTTACCCTGAACAGAAGTACAGGGCGTATCAATATAGACATAATTCCGACTAAATGGGTTGACGTTAATTATGCTGTAAACGGAGAACCGGCAGATGGATATGTGGTATCGGAAAGCAAGGGTTCATTGGATAAAGTCCAGGTTGCGGCTGCCAAAGATGTTCTTGACGGAATTACATCCATTGATATTCCGGCCGATGCACTTTCAACAGAGGGAATCAGTGAGAATACAACACTTACAGTGCCTCTTGGGGTATACCTTCCAAGCGGCTGCAGGATTGTATCTTCCGAAAGTACACTTAAGGTAGATATTACAGTTTTAAGAAAAGCAGAAATTGACTACCTTTACAGTGATATTTCTCTTACCGATACGAACAGTAATTACGAATATAAGATTGTAAGCGACAGCGATAATTTCAAAATTACCATAACAGGTGACAAAGATGTAGTCGATACGATAAGGTCAGGCAGCCTTGGCATAACAGCATCAATGGCGGGAAGAAAACCGGGTAAATATACCGTAAGACTTAATATCAAAAAAAGTACCGATTACAATATCGAAGGAAATTACGATATAACCGTTGAAGTAACGGAAAAGACTGAGCAGCCTACAACACCTTCGGGTAATATATCGGAAAGCACACATGACAGCTCAAATGACAATAATAATTAAATTGAAAGTGGAGTAAAGAAATGGCAAGATTATTTGGAACAGACGGAGTCAGAGGCGTAGCTAACAAGGAACTTACAGTTGAACTTGCAATGAACCTTGGTAAGGCAGGAGCCTATGTCCTGACAAAAGAAAATTCGCACAAGGCGACTATACTTGTTGGGTGCGATACAAGAATATCGGGAGATATGTTAGCTAATGCCTTAATGGCAGGTATATGCTCAGTTGGAGCCAATGCTATATATGCAGGAGTTATACCTACACCGGCTATTGCATATCTTACGAGAAAATATAACTGTGATGCAGGTGTAGTTGTATCAGCTTCACATAATCCGGCTGAATATAACGGAATTAAATTCTTTGGCGGCACAGGCTATAAGTTGTCAGACCAGTTGGAAGATGAGATAGAAGAATACATAAGAGTTAACCTTGCAGAGTTCCCTATGCCTTTAGGAGGAGATGTGGGACGCATTACATACCTTGATAAAGCTAAAGACGATTATGTTAAGTTTGCCACAGATCTCTTTGATATGGATTTATCCGGTCTTAAGATAGTTGTTGACACGGCGGAGGGTGCATCTTATTATACAGCCGAAAAAGCACTCAGAAAGTTATCGGCTGACCCTTTGGTAATCCACAACAATCCGGATGGTGTGAATATTAACAGAAATTGCGGTTCCACACATCTTGAGGAACTTAAGAAAACCGTTATTGAGAATGGCGCCGATATTGGTATTGCATTTGACGGCGATGCCGACAGAATGTTAGCTGTTGATGAAAAAGGCAATGTGGTAGATGGCGATCAGGTAATGGCAATATGCGGATTATATATGAAAAATAAGGGAACACTTAAAAAGAATACAATTACGGCTACGGTTATGAGCAATCTCGGATTTTTCCAGATGGGTGAACGAGAGAATATTAACATAGAGCAGACCAAGGTGGGCGACAGATATGTTCTTGAGCGTATGCTTAAAGAAGGTTATAATCTCGGAGGAGAACAGTCGGGCCATATTATTTTCCTTGATGAAAACACAACCGGGGACGGACTTATCAGTGCTTTACACCTTTTAGAAGTAATGGTCAATACCGGTAAGAAACTTTCAGAACTTGCTTCTGTAATGACCGTGCTTCCACAGGCACTTGTTAATGCAAAGGTAGCCAACAGAAAGAAAGAATATTATCTTGATAATAAAATTATTGCAGATGCCATTAAAGCATTTGAAAATAAATTTTCAGGCGAAGGCAGGGTACTTATAAGGCCTTCGGGAACAGAACCTCTTATAAGAGTTATGATTGAAGGCAAAGATATTGAACTTATCAGTAAGGAAGCAGAGAAACTTGCGGCACTTATAGAGGAAAATTTAGGAGAATAATTATGGTTGATGTGGTTATTCCGTTATACAGACCGGATGCCGGAACAGGAATACTTTTAAGACGTCTTTTAAAACAGGATTATGAAATTAACAGAATAATACTGATTAATACAGAAAAAGAATATTTTAATGAAGAACTCCTTTTTGACCCGGTAATAGAGGTGCACCATATTACAAAGCCTGAATTTGACCATGGTGCAACAAGGCATATGGGTATGGAATTATCCGATGCGGATTATGTCTTATTTCTTACAATGGATGCCATACCAGCCGACACACACCTTATTTCAAGCCTTGTAAAGTGCTTTGAACATAGGGGCAGCAAAGGAGAACCTGTTGCTGTGGCTTATGGCAGGCAGCTTGCTTCAAAGAAAGCTTCGTTTGAAGAAAAATATACAAGAAATTATAATTACCCTCCACAGGGAAGAATTAAGACGATTGATGACATTAAAGAGCTTGGGATTAAGACTTACTTCTGTTCGGATGTATGTGCCATGTATGACAGGACGGCATATTTTAGTAACGGTGGTTTTCCTGAGAAAATCATCTTTAATGAGGATATGGTATATGCCTCAAAAGCAATGAAAAACGGATATGCAGTCGAATACTGTGCTAAGGCAAGAGTATATCATTCCCATAATTACAGTTTCAGGGAGCAGTTCAGACGCAATTTTGATATGGGCGTATCCCAGAAGGATTATGAAGAAGTTTTTTCCGGGATAAAGTCGGAAAACGAAGGAATTAAGATGGTAGTGTCTGCGGCAGAATATATGATGGATAACGGACACTGGTATGACATACCCCATCTGTTTATTAACAGTGCGGCCAAGTATACAGGTTACAGACTGGGTAAAATGTATAAGCATCTTGGCAAAAAAATAATTTTAAAACTTACATCAAATAAAGAATATTGGGAAAGTCTGGAAGAGTGATATTGTGATAAAAAGTAATCAGCGTCAACTGAATATTTTACATGTAGTAATGGATGCCATAATAATGATTGTGGCTTATTTTGCTGCGTGGGCTATTAAATTTGGTGAGGCCTTTCTTAACAGCAGCGACCATTCCATGTATGGAGTGTATGTTGTTGCACTGATTGTAATAGTTCCGTCTTTTCTCATTCTGTACAGCATGTTCGGGTTATATACGCCTAAGAGGATGCATGGACAGAAATATGAAATGTTTAATATTTTCAAGGCCAATACGGTGGGCGTTGTATCGTGGATATTAATTTTATACATGACACATCTTGAACATTTTTCAAGAGAAATGATATTTATATTCTTAGGGATAAATATTTTTCTTGAACTGCTTGCAAGAGTAGGCTTAAGAATGTTTTTACGCCACATAAGGAAGAAAGGCTTTAATCAGAAACATGTCCTTATGATTGGATACAGCAGGGCTGCGGAAGGATACATTGACAGAATTAAAGCATATCCTCAATGGGGATATCATGTAGTAGGTATTCTTGATGACAACGTGGAAGCAGGAACAAAATACCGTGGCATTGAGGTGATTGGTAAAATAGAAGAGCTGGAAAGGGTTATTGATGCAAATGACCTTGATGAGATTGTAATTACCCTCAGTATCGAAGAGTATGGCAAACTTGAAAAAATAGTGGCAAAATGTGAAAAATGCGGTATTCACACCAAGTTTATACCGGATTACAACAACATAATACCTACAAGAGCATATATTGAGGATGTTCAGGGACTTCCTGTAATCAATATAAGAAGAGTACCTTTAAGCGGACTTTTCAACAGATTTATAAAAAGATTTGCGGATATTGTATTAGCGGTACTTGCACTTATTGTTTTTTCTCCTATAATGTTAATTGTAACTGTGCTTGTAAAGACAACTTCAAAAGGACCTGTTATATATAAACAGGAAAGAGTTGGACTTCACAATAAGACATTTAAGATGTATAAATTCAGGTCGATGATTGACAGCTGTGATGGCAGTGATAAGAAAAAATGGACCACGCAGGATGATCCGAGGGTAACCAAAGTAGGTAAATTCATCAGAAAAACAAGTCTGGATGAATTACCACAGTTTGTTAATGTCATAAAAGGTGACATGAGCATTGTGGGACCAAGACCGGAAAGACCTTATTATGTGGACAAGTTTAAGGAAGAAATTCCCCGTTATATGATAAAACATCAGGTCAGACCGGGTATTACGGGATGGGCACAGGTTAACGGATACAGAGGTGACACTTCTATTTACAAGAGAATTGAATGCGACCTTTATTATATTGAAAACTGGACCGTTTTGTTTGACATAAAAATTTTATTCTTTACGGTTTTCAAAGGATTTATTAATAAGAATGCCTACTAGGCATGGAGGAAATTAAATTATTATGGCTAAGTATAAAGATTTCGATGATGAGATTATATTTGACAGCGGGAGCAGTAACCCCGTAAAAAGTGTCAGAAGTAAGAAAAAAAAGAAAAAAACATGGATACTTGTAGTCGTACTCGTTGTTGAATTTATATTAATAGTGGGGCTTTTAGGTGTATTGTATGTGGTTGATAAATTATCTAACATTAAAAGAACACCGCTTAATGAGGACCTTATTGTTATTAATCCGGATATAGACGACGATACTACCGAAAAATTAAAAGGTTATACCAACATACTTTTACTTGGTACCGATTCAAGAGACAATTCCACCGACGGACTTGATAAAGTGGGTGAGAATCATACAGATGCGATGCTTGTAGCAAGTATTAATAATGACAGTGGTGAAGTAAGAATTATTTCGGTATACAGGGACTGCCTCCTTGAGATGAATGATATTAAAACAGATAAAGATTTTAAAAATACTGTGATAGACAAAGCAACAGAAGCAGCATTTAAATATGGTATTGAATCAACTATAACCATGATTAACAGGAACCTTGATATGGATATCAAGGACTATGTAATGGTTAACTGGGCAGCACTTATAGACATTGTTGATTCTGTAGGAGGTGTTGATATAGAGATAACCCAGATGGAGCAGAGATGGACTAACAGATATCTTGTAGACACTTCTAAAGCAACGGGTGTCTCTTATGAAGAACTTGATGTTTATGATGACGATGATACCAAACTTTCTGACGAAGAGTTAAGTATGGACAGCGATAAGATGAATACAAGACGCATGGCCCATATGGATGGTATCCAGGCTACAGCATTTGCCAGAGTAAGATATGGTGATGGCAAAGCCGATTACGGACGAACAGAAAGACAGAGAAAAGTTATTGAACAGATTGTGGCAAAAGCAAAGAAATTCGATATAGGAAGACTTAATTCAATTCTTACAGCAGTAACAAAGAATCTTTCAACCAGTTTCGATATAAATGAGATACTTAACCTTGCAACAAGTATTACCAAATACAAACTCACGATGGTTGACGGCGGTTTCCCATTTACAAGAAATGACCAGATAAGGAGTAAAGACGGATGGAAATTTGCGGATCCTGTTATTCCGGTAACGCTTGAATCCAACGTTGTGAAATTTCACGAAAAACTGTTTGACAGTACGGATTATACCCCATCTACAACAGTAAAGAATATAAGTGAAAAAATAATAAGACTTACCGGAGTTTACGAATAATGAAAAAAATCTTTTCAAAAAAATCTATACAGGTTATCACGGTTATAATTTTGTCTTTTATAATTGCTTTTTTTGCGGAACTGATGTTTAACGTAAAAGTGTTAGGACTGAAAGGCGAAGAAAAAGGCGTAAGGCAGATTGGATTTGATAAATGTACAGCAACAAATCTTCAAAAGACAGGTGAAGGTTATGTACTGAAAAAAGGTTCAGAAGGTAATTTTACTTTTGAGGTGAATGGTTATGTGGACAGAATAGTAATCGGATATGATACGGATACAACTTATTCCCAGACACTTATGGTAGATTACCGGAATATATATAATATGTCCGAGGTTAAAGTTATTAATGACAGTAATCCGGTTTATCTTGACGAAACCGTTGTTAATATCCGCAAGTATGTTAATAAAATAACATTAAATATTCCGGAACTTTCGGATGATGTGACAATTAAGTATATTTCAGTGAGAAATACGGCACAGCTTAACTGGCTGAGAGTTGCATTTTTTGTGCTTGGATTATCTTCAATAGGACTAATTATTGTTTTCAGAAAAATTATTGCGGATAAAGTACATGTCGGATTTGCAATAGTGGCAGCAACTGTAGGCCTTAGCATGGTACTTGTAATGCCGCTTGTAAGAGTCGGGTTTGACGAAGAAGCTCATTTCAGGTGTTCTTTTGTACTTTCGCTTGAGAAAACAACTATTGAAAATACCACATTATGGAATATGTTAAATGCGGCTGATGAGAACCATCCGGCTTTCAGAAGCGGTTCGTACGATGAATATAAAGCTTTTTACAAGTATCTTAACGAGAATGCCTTGTATACCGACAATGGTGTTGATACTTTCAGGGTAACCCCTAGAAATACAAGCGGAATGGCAACTTTTTCTTATATAATCCTTGCATTTTTTATGAGTCTTGCAAGATTATGTAAGATGAGTTTCGGAAATATATATATACTCGGAAGACTCGTTAATCTTATTGTATATGTTACGACAATGACATTTGCCATTAGGAAAATCAAAAAAGGTAAAATTCTCTTATCGGTAATAGGACTTCTGCCTACGGTAATGTTTTTGTCATCTACAATATCTTATGATCCGTTTGTATTATCATTCATATCACTCGGTATGGCATATCTGCTTAACGCAGTGATGGACGAAGAAAAAATCACGGTTAAGGATTTTATACTGGGATGTCTTTTCTTAGGCATAGGCTGTACGGCAAAGGCTATTTACGCACCTTTGTTCCTTGTGGGGCTTATGATACCTGCGGACCGTTTTAAGGACAAGAAAACGGGTATAATTATGAAAACAGGTTTTGTAATCTGTTTCCTTGTACTTATGGCAACGGCAATGATGCCTACAATGTTAGGACAAGACAGCGGCGACAGCAGAGGCGGCAATACAAGCCATATAAGCCAGCTGGGCTGTATGACCGGCAACCTTTTCGGATATTTCGGACTTATGATGTATTCAATCATAAGCAGATTCATTACGTATTCGGTGGGACCTATAGCGATAGATACAATGTATTTTTTCGGAACAGGAAAATGTATTGTTGTACTTGATATAATACTTGCGGCAGTTGTACTGACACTTGGCGAAGATGGCTTCCGGTTTAAGAAAAAACAGAAAGCGGCGTTTGCGGGAATTATTTTTATAATCGTGGCACTTATCTGGACCAGCCTTTATATGGCATTTACGGAGGTAGGCGTTGCGAGCTCCATTAACGGAGTGCAGGGACGATATTTTATTCCTCTTTTATTCCTGGGACTTTCAATGTTTGCCACTCCTAAGATTAAATGCAGCTGGAATAAGGAAAAATTTTATCCTGTAATACTGATAGCAATGTCACTTATTTTAAGTTTTGAAACATACAGCCAGATTATTGTTAATTCATGCGGCTAAATGAAAGGAAAACATTATGGAAATTTTAAGAGCAAAGACTAAGCTCCTTTTTCAGGGAAGACCACTTAGTGAAACCCATACTAAAAATTCGGAGCTGAACATTAAAGAAATTGATGAGGGAAAAACAATTCTTTCATCATATCCGAGAAGACTGGTACTTGAACTTACCAATGCATGCAATCTTAATTGTGTAATGTGCGGAAGAAATGCAGCGGACTTTAAAGCTACGGCTTTTGATATGGATGTATTCAGAAGTCTTGAACCTGTTATGGATTATGTAGAAGAGGTAACACTCATGGGATGGGGTGAACCTACAATTTACCCTAATTTTATTGAAATGCTTGATATAATTAACAGGCATGGGGCAAGAAAATATTTCTGTACTAACGGAATGAATCTTAAAAAAATAAAAAATGCACTTTTTGATTACAATGTTGATGTGTTTGCGGTAAGTCTTGACGGAGCTACAGATGAGACTAACAGCAGAATCAGAAGAGGCTCTAAAATAGATGTGATTTGTGATGATTTAAGGGATATAGTCAGAATAAAAAAAGAAAGAGGACTTACATATCCATGGATAAATTTTGTTTTTTGCGCAATGAAATCAAATATTCATGAACTTCCTGACCTTGTAAGACTTGCGGCGGATATCGGACTTAATGAAGTAAAGGTTGTATATCTTACCGTTTTTGAACCTTCCATGCTTGAAGAAACATTATGGGGACAGGATGAACTTGTACATTCTGTTTTTGAAGAGGCAATTAAAGTAGCGGAAGAACTTAATATAGCCATTAAACTTCCACATTACGTTGGAGAGGACGTAGCAGGAGATAAGGAACATAAGGACTGTTTCGTAAGTTGGAGGGATTTCTTCCTCGGTTCTGATGGATATGTAAGACCTTGTATGTCAACACCGGTTAAGTTTTTCCAATACGATATGAACAGGGATTTTATGGATATGTGGAATTCAAAAGAATATCAGGAATACCGCAAAAATGTCAATGATGAAAATAATATGGATGACCCATGTAAAAGATGCTACCAGTCATCACATTGCAATTGGAATAAGAGGCGCTCTTTTATACAGTGCGGCGAAAAATTCTCACCTAGCTGGGAAAAAAAGTAGGTCTGTGTTGAATTGACGGTTTTATTATGGTAAAATGTAATTATGTATACAAAAAAGAAAGATGAGGAAATAATATGAGAACATATCTTGTTACCGGCGGAGCCGGATTTATCGGCTCAAATTATATTCACTATATGTTTAGAAAGTACGACAATGAGATTCGTATAATTAATGTGGATGTTCTGACATATGCAGGTAATCTGGAGAATCTTAAAGATATAGAAAACAGGGATAACTACACATTTATCAAGGCTGATATATGCGACAGGGAAGCCATTGAGAAGATTTTTGCAGAGAATGACATAGACAGAGTTGTTCATTTTGCTGCGGAGAGCCACGTTGACAGAAGTATCCGTAATCCTGAGGTGTTTGTGCAGACTAATGTTATGGGTACAGCGGTTATGCTTAATGCTGCTAAGAAGGCATGGGAACTTCCGGATGGAACATTTAAGGCTGACAAGAAATTCCTTCATGTATCTACTGATGAAGTATATGGTTCATTACCGGATGATGATAATGCCTTTTTCTATGAGACATCACCTATCGATCCTCATAGCCCATATTCGGCAAGCAAGGCATCCTCTGACATGCTTGTTAAGGCATATATAGACACATATCATTTTCCGGCCAATATTACTAACTGCAGTAATAATTACGGACCTTACCAGTTCCCTGAGAAACTTATACCGCTTATTATCAATAATGCACTTCACGGCAAGAAACTTCCTGTATACGGTGACGGACTTAATGTCAGAGACTGGCTTTATGTTGATGACCATGCTAAGGCTATCGATATGGTTCAGGAAAAGGGAAGACTTGGAGAGAGATACAATATAGGCGGACATAATGAGAAGCGCAATATTGATATTATTAAGATAATTCTTGAGACTTTAAGGGAGATGCTTCCGGATGATGATGAACGTAAGGCACATATTAACGAAGATTTAATTACTTACGTTGAGGACCGAAAGGGACATGACAGAAGATATGCGATAGCACCTGATAAGATCAAGAGCGAAATCGGATGGTATCCGGAGACTATGTTCAAGGATGGAATTAGACTTACAATAGCATGGTTTTTTGAGCATGAAGAATGGATGAAGAATGTTACAAGCGGCGATTATCAGAAATACTATAGCGAAATGTATAAATAATAATTATGGCAGTATCCTGTATAGAGGATACTGCCTTAAGCTGTTTTTTATGAATACGAAATTTTATTAATTAAGGAGACCTAACATGAAAGGAATTATACTTGCAGGAGGATCGGGAACAAGACTTTATCCTCTTACTAAAGCAATATCAAAACAGATTATGCCTGTCTATGACAAGCCAATGATATATTATCCTTTATCAACACTTATGCTTGCAGGGATAAGAGAGGTGCTTATTATATCTACACCAAGAGACCTCCCTGTATTCAAGGATTTGCTTGGAAGCGGAGAACAGCTTGGAATGAGCTTTTCCTATGCGGTTCAGGAGACTCCAAGGGGACTTGCGGATGCTTTTATCGTAGGTGCTGATTTCATAGGAGATGACAGTGTGGCACTGGTTCTCGGTGATAATATTTTCTACGGACAGAGTTTCTCAAGAGTGCTTCAGAATGCTGCAGCAAGAGAAAAGGGCGCTACAATTTTCGGATATTATGTTAAGGATCCGAGAGAATACGGCGTTGTGGAATTTGACAGTAACAATAAGGCAGTTTCAATCGAAGAAAAGCCTGCTATACCTAAGTCAAATTATGCGGTTCCCGGATTGTATTTTTATGATAATGATGTAGTTGAGATAGCTAAGAATGTTAAGCCTTCTGCGAGAGGTGAGATAGAAATTACAAGCATTAACAATGAATATTTAAGACGCGGCGACTTGTATGTTGAGACACTGGGACGCGGTTTTGCATGGCTTGATACAGGTAACCATGACGCATTGCTTGATGCGGCTGATTTTGTAGCAGCATTTCAGAAAAGACAGGGATTATACATTTCCTGCATTGAAGAAATCGCTTATAAGAGAGGTTTCATAACAAGAGAACAGCTGGTTGAACTTGCACAGCCATTATTAAAAACAGATTATGGCAGATATTTAATAGATATTGCTAACGGATTATAGAAGAGGTAAGAAAATGGGACAGATTAAAGTTACGACATGCGAAATAGAAGGCCTTAAAGTAATAGAGCCAAGGGTATTCGGTGATGAAAGAGGATATTTCTTTGAATCATACAATTACAATGATTTTAAGGAGGCAGGGATACCGCAGGTTTTCGTTCAGGATAACCAGTCGGCTTCTAAGAGGGGTGTTTTAAGAGGTCTTCATTTTCAGAAGAATTTTCCTCAGGATAAATTAGTCCGGGTAATAAGAGGAGAAGTATTTGACGTTGCCGTTGATTTAAGAAAAGATTCTAAGACATACGGTAAGTGGTTTGGAGTTGTTCTTTCAGAGGATAATAAGAAACAGTTCTTTATCCCAAAGAATTTTGCACACGGATTTCTTGTTTTATCGGATTATGCTGAATTTGCATATAAGTGTACCGATTTTTATCATCCTGATGATGAGGGCGGTCTGCTTTACAATGACCCTGATATCGGTGTGGAGTGGCCTTTTGAAGAAGGTGTTGAACTGATACTTTCAGATAAAGATCAGAAATGGTCCGGAATTAAAGAATATACAAAAGGAATCTGATTGTATGTCAACAATGGTAAGTAATTTAAAACAGTACATCCCTTTATTGTCAGAATTAGTGACGAGAGATATTAAGACCAAGTACAGACGTTCTGTACTTGGTGTTTTATGGACATTACTCAATCCTCTTCTTATGATGATTGTTCTGTCCATTGTTTTTTCACAGCTTTTCGGCAGATTTGCCATTGAAAATTATCCGATTTATCTTTTGAGCGGACAGGTGATTTTTAACTTTTTCTCGGAAAGCACATCAATGAGTATGACTTCTGTCATCAATAATGCACCATTACTGAAAAAAGTATATATTCCCAAATACGTTTTCGTTCTTTCAAGAGTAATTTCAAGCTCAATTAATTTAGCCGCATCCTTTGCGGCGCTTATTGTCGTTATGCTTGCCATGAGAGCAGAATTGTATTATACGGTTATACTTTCATTACTGCCCGTACTTTCGCTGATCGTTCTCTCTATAGGTGTTGGACTGATTCTTGCAGCACTTGCAGTTAAATTCAGGGATATTGTTCATCTCTATTCAGTATTTATAACAGCATTTATGTATCTTACACCTGTAATTTATCCGATAAGCAGTCTGCCACACTGGGTAGCCGGAATTGTAAAGGCTAATCCAATAACAAGCATATTAACAATGTTCAGAGGCTTCATGCTTTACGGAACGATGCCTGACGCATTTACCGTATGTATGACTGTTTTTCCGAGTATAGCATTTCTTTTGCTTGGAATAAGGGTATTTTACAAAAATCAGGATGACTTTATTCTGTATATCTAGGAGCTGTAAAATGGAAGATGCAATAATAAAAGTAGACCACGTTTCCATGCGCTTTAATCTTGCAAGGGAAAAGGTGGATAGTTTAAAAGAATATATAATAAAAGCCTTTAAAGGTAAATTGCAATATGATGAATTCTGGGCTCTTAAGGATGTCAGTTTTGAAGTAAAAAGAGGTGATGCCGTAGGACTTATAGGTCTTAACGGCAGCGGAAAAAGTACCATGCTAAAGGTTATAGCAAGGGTTCTTAAGCCTACCAAAGGTAAAGTTGAGGTTAACGGGACAGTTGCACCTCTGATTGAACTTGGGGCAGGATTTGATTTTGACCTTACCGGTAAAGAAAATATCTATCTGAATGGCGCATTGCTTGGACGTTCAAGAAAACAGATGAATGAAGTAGTAGATGATATTATTGAATTCTCGGAACTTGCCGAATTTATGGATGTACCTATGAAAAACTATTCATCAGGAATGTTGTCAAGGCTTGCTTTTGCAATAGCAACATCAGGCTCTGCCGATATCCTTATCGTCGATGAAGTTCTGGCTGTAGGAGATTTTCTTTTCCAGCAGAAATGTATTGACAGAATTAAGGGAATGATGGCAAACGGAACCACAGTTCTTTTTGTATCACATAGTATTGAGCAGGTGGAGGAAATCTGTAACAAAGCAGTGTGGATTAAATCCGGCGAGATATTTATGCAGGGTGATGCTAAAGAAGTCTGCAGCGTATATAAACAGTCATAGAAAATAAGTAGCTGAAAGGAAGTTCATTACATGAACCGTAAAATTAAAAAGATAATATTAATAGTATTAATTTTAGTCATTACCTGTACCGCTGCCTTTTTTTATGCCCATGTAAAGCAAAGCTCGGATATAACCGTTATCAGCAAAGAAAAGTTCATAAAGAACGGTGAGAGTATTTCATTTGAGTTCAGGTGTAAAGGTAATAAGTTATATGGTATTTTTACAGATATGGTACCGGATAACAGCGACGAAGGAACACTTTATTACGAGCTTAAGAATAGCTCAGGTGAAATTGTGGTAAATGACAGTATAAGTTTTGGAACAATTAATACAGACGGAAATACAGGCTTTGGATTTAATAAGATGAAATGTGAGAAAGACGGAACTTACACCATTACATTTAAAGCAGAATGTAAGGAGGACAATGGCGTCCTTTTTAAGGAGAATGGTGTGGTGAGATATGAATATATCGGCTTCCGTCTGGAAACAATGATAGTATTTATCTTATGTATTGCTTATCTTGTGGGATTGGCAAAGACATTAAACTGGATATTCAGAAAGTAGGACTAATTAATTATGAAACAACAGCAGGAACTTGTATATATTTCAGATTATAGATGCCGTCTTGATAATAAGAACAGAATTATAATCAACATAGGAAGCAATGAAAGAATAATGGCGGGGGTAAAGGTTACCGGGACAATCGACGGAAAATCTTTGCCTATAGACGTAATATACAGAAATACAATACGTTCAAGATTCTGTTACAGAAATATCAATAACAAATTTAACAGGGAATATCAGGTTTGTGCCGATGTTAACAATAATTTTAAAACACTGCAGATTACACTTAAATTTGCAGGCGATAATGAGGGTGTTGTCAAGACAATTACAATACCGGGAAAACGTTTTCGCAAGAATTGTGACAGAATACAGGGCTGCGTGGATGTCTGCGAAAAGACAGATGAAGGCTGTAAGATTGAAGGCTGGGCCGCCGATGCCAAAGAAGTTAAAATCAAGGTTTTATGTGACGGCAAAGAGCTTACAGGGGATTTTAGACGTGTATTCAGACAGGATATAGCAGATTACTATCAGGATGGAGAGACTTCGCTTCCTCTGGGATATACCTTTGATATTATTAATAATAGTAAGGATATAAAAAAAGTCAGGGTTATATATTATACGGATGATCGCGAGTCCGACTTCAAATTTAACATTTCCAAATCAGGTAAAAAAAGTATACCGCTTACGGATGTTGTAAACAAAGTGGTCATATATACGCGCAAGTATGGTTTTACCGGTATGTTAAAAAAGGCTTACAGAAAGATAACACACAAGCCTATGATTGATTATAATGAATGGTATAAGGCTCACAAACCCTCAGAGGAGGAATTGAAAGAACAGCGTAAAGTTAAATTTGACTATATGCCAAAGTTTTCCATAATTATTCCGGTATACAGACCTGTTCCACAGTATTTTACTGATATGATAAAGTCGATAAAACATCAGACGTATTCTAACTGGGAAATCTGTATTGCAGACGGCGGCGGAGAGGGACATACCGTGGATAAGACTCTTTTTGGGCTTGTTAAGGGTGATAAGGTCAGGTATGTTGCAATTTCGGAGAACTTAGGAATTTCCGGAAATACCAATGAAGCCATGAAGATGGCAACAGGTGATTATTTTGTACTTGGCGACCATGACGATGTATTTGAGCCTGATGCACTTTTTGAATGTGCAAGAGCCATTAATTCAAAAGAAAAACCTGATATGATATATTCGGATGAGGACAAAATAACAGAAGACGGCAAAAAGCATTGCGAGCCTTATTTCAAACCGGATTTTAATATTGATTTATTAAGAAACAATAACTATATATGCCATCTTTTCGTATTCTCCAGAGAACTGTCAGAAAAAGTTGGATATTTCAGAAAAGAGTTTGATGGAGCCCAGGATTACGATATGATTCTCAGATGTTCTGAGAAAGCAAAGTGCATAAAGCATATTCCTAAAGTGTTGTACAGCTGGAGAATATATTCCGGTTCAACATCTGCCAATCCTGAAAGCAAGAGATATGCTTTTACTGCGGGTAAGAGAGCCATTGACGAACATTTTAAGCGTATGGGAATAAAGGCTGAGGCAGAGATGAATGAAACGTATCTCGGAATTTACAGATCCAGATATGAGATAACCGGCAATCCTCTTATATCAATACTTATACCTAATAAAGACCATACGGATGACCTTGATAAGTGTATTAAGTCCATCCTTAAACAGAAGTATGAGAATTATGAAATAATAGTAATTGAGAATAACAGCACAGAGGATGCCACTTTTGAATACTACAAGAAGCTTGAAAAAGAATGTAACAAAGTTAAAGTAGTATATTATAAGGATAAGTTTAACTATTCAAAGATTAATAATTTCGGAAGAAAAGAAGCTAAAGGCGGGTATCTTTTATTATTAAATAACGATACGGAAATGATTAACGATGATTGCCTTAATGAGCTTCTTTCATATACAGA